>Ga0123355_10000001_pt1 | contig 286680 bp, 281 predicted proteins | sample TergutEmb28metaG_3_FD_89872 | JGI IMG/M metagenome (GOLD analysis project Ga0123355, IMG submission 89872) | Embiratermes neotenicus P1 segment gut microbial communities from Petit-Saut dam, French Guiana - Emb289 P1 | ecosystem: Host-associated > Arthropoda: Insects > Digestive system > Gut ...
CGGCGATTTTTTTGGTTTGTTTGCCCATTAGCTATGTCTCCTGCGTAACCAAATTAGCATGCCTGCTGTCAGCGTTGCCACGGGTAACACACCCATCGCGAAGCCCGCAATCATGTTGGCTTCAAATTGGTTAAGCTGCAAGCGAGATACACCGGGGGTGCGCGTGGGGATGAACAACCCCGGCCCTTGCCCTGCCAGCCACCGCATGGCATTGGCCACAAATGCAAAATTATTATCACCCACAACCTCACGCGAGCCGGAAGCGAGGATGTCAATGCCTGCGATGACCACGATTTGCGTGTCGATCATGCGATCGAAAGTGGAGTCCGTGATGGCAGCTGCGGTCGTGAAGGGTCCGCCGCCCACATCAATGCCCTCGTGGTACAGGGGTGATTCCAATTGCAAATCTGTGCGGCCAAATGCGCTTACGGATGTGATGAGCAATCGATCGATGGTAGTGGTGGCGCGTACCATGTCGGTGGTTTCGACCGCGCCGACCATGCTCAAGAACAGGGTCATGCGGTTTTGCGCCACCAAAGGTAAGTTGACTTCGTGCGGATATAATTGCGGTACGGTGAACATCGGCAGCATGATATGCTGGCGTGGGTCGGGATCCATAATGACAAAATCGCTGATACGCACGCCGTATGCTGCCAGCACGCGGTCAACGTTGGGCAGCCTGCCGGTGACTTGCGGGCTCATTACAAACATCGCCCGTCCGCCGTTGTCAAGGAAGGTTAGGATGCGATCGGCTTTTTCTGCCGGCCAATCCCATTGTGGGGTGGACAGTAGCAAGATGTCTGCAGTGGCGGGGATGCCGTCACGGATCATCGTAATTGCGTCTACACTGCGCATAATAAAGTTTTCGGTTTGGAGGAAGGAAACGACTTCGGCTTCTAGGGGGCGTTCGCCGCTGCCCATTACTTGATACACGGTGGCGATTTCGCCCCGCGTTACGGAATGGATGGAGGTGGTGATTTGCCGCTCCATGGCAATGGTGATGATTGTTTCGCCCTGTGGGTTGCGGCTCAGCGATGCCATTAAATCGGGTGTGATGACGCGGTGTTGTGTCCCGCTTTGCACGATGATGGAATGACTAGGAATCGCATCTCCCGCCGCGGCGAATTGTTGCACGAAGCCCGGATTCACCATTGGATCGCGGAATGCCGTGCTAATGTGTGAGCTGGTGCTTGCGTATTCTTCCAGCAATGCCACGAATATAGGGTCTTCTGTACCTGTAGGTGCGATGAGCGTAAGCGTCACATCGGTGTCCAATGTTGCCAAAAAGTCGCGCGATTGCTGCGACAGCGTGAATAATTGATCTTGCGTCAAATCCCACGTGCGGTTAAGTTCCCCGGCGAAGAGATTCACAAAAACGAATAACAAAACCGCTAACAGCATCATCGCAGTCGAAAATGTGCCGTAGCGGAACCGCTTGTCCTTCCACTGTGCCAGTTTCATCAGCGCCACTTCCTTTTCTCGATGATGTTCATTGTTAGGTATACGAACAGCGCGGCGAAGGAGAAGTAGTACACCAAGTCCGCGAGGTTTAACACGCCGTGCGAAAGCACATGGAACCGTGTGTAAATCGAGAACCATAATAATGCGCGCACGATAATTGCGTCATAAATTAAATTGTCGTAGAAATATAAACCGACCGCCGCGCCCAAGCCTAGAACCGCCAGCATAGCCGACGATATCCAATGCCGCGTAGAATAATACCAAATGGCCGCCACCGCCAAGATTAATGCTGCCACGAAAACCAGCGACGCGGCCGCCGATATAGGCATGGTCATGGCAATCGACTCCATGATAAACATGGCGTATATCGCCGCGAAGGTTGCTACTGCCGCGATGATTTGGTTATCAGTCAACACAGAAATAAACATACCCACCGCAATACAAGCCGCACCCACTAAAATAAAGCCGATGTACGACCCTACGATTTGGCTTGTAGGCAAGCCGTCTATAGCATACCGCCGCATAATCAACGGGAACAACACCGTCGCGCCAACGCCGATAACAAACAACGAAAACGCCGCCAAAAATTTGCCCACTACGATTTGCGCTACGGTTAGCGGGCTGGTGAATAGTAATTGATCGGTTCTATGCCGCGTTTCTTCGGAAAACAAGCGCATGGTGAGGATGGGCACGAGTATAAAAAATAAAATCCCCGCGTTGGCCAACGTGCTCCCAAAATTGCCGCTGCTGGGGAAGATATTGACGAAAATGAAAAACATCCCCACCAGCAAAAGCATAAACGCTAAAAACGCATACCCCACCATCTGCGTGAAGTACGCGCGCAACTCCTTCTTATATATAGCGGTCATGATGTCCTCCTATCGCCCGTTAGTTTAAGGAAAACTTCTTCCAGCGACAAATCCATGCTGCGCATCGACAAAATCGGCAAGTTATGTTTGGCAAAGGCACGGAAAATCGCTTCACGGATGTCTGCGCCGCTTTCGCCTGCCAATTGCAAGTCAACTGTGCCAGGCTCGTCACTGGCGGAGATTTCCACATGGCGGATGACGGTGAAGTCCTTGAGTGCGGCGCGGGCGGCTTCGGACGTGGCTTTGACGCGCAACTGGTTCATGCCTTCGGCTTTGGTAAGGCTGGCGGATAGCTCCTTGGGCGTGCCTTGCGCCACAATGTTGCCGCGGTTGATGATGATGACGCGGTCACACACGGCACTGACCTCTTGCATGATGTGCGAAGACAGCATGACGGTGTGCTTTTTGCCCAAGGACTTGACCACATCGCGCATTTCAATGATTTGCTTGGGATCCAAGCCGATAGTGGGCTCGTCCATGATGATGACGCGTGGATTACCCACCATGGCTTGCGCTAACCCCACACGCTGCCGATACCCGCGTGACAAATTTTTTATCAAGCGGCGAGATACATCCAGGATTTGCACTTGCGCTTTTATTTGATGCAGCATGTGCTTACGGTCGCCGCGGGGCACTTTTTTTATATCTGCCACGAAGCCTAGATATTCGTCCACACGCATGTCGCCGTACACGGGCGGGGTATCGGGCATGTAGCCGATTTGCTGTTTGGCCTTCTCCGGTTCGGCAATGATGTCTTGCCCGTCGATGGCTACATCACCCCGTGTGGCGGCGATGAACCCCGTCATAATATTCATCGTCGTTGTCTTACCCGCGCCGTTGGGGCCCAAGAAACCCACGATTTCGCCCGCGTTGACGGTAAAGTTCAAGTCACTGATGGCCGTGTGGGTACCGTATTGTTTGGTCAGATTTTTTACTTCAATCAATGGTGGGAGCTCCTCTCGATATAATTTCAGTTGGTTAGTGAGCGTTACCAACTGGATTTGCGAAAACCTTTATTTGACGCATTATAACCCCGTGATATAATTTTTGCGAGGAAATTATACATAAAACGGGAGGCACGCATGACAAAAATAATCCCCCCATCCGATTATCCCCGCCTACATGCAATCGTTGCCGAATACTTGCCCGGCACGGAGGCCGCTGCATTGGATAAAATGTGCGCAGATAATCCCTTTGCCATGGTCGGGTATTACCACGAAAACGAATGCCACAAAAGCGAATTAATCGGCGTGTGCTACGGTGGCGCAGGCAAGGACGGCGATTTCTCGCTGGACGGTATCGCTATCGTACATCCGCACAACGCGCAGGGGTGGGGTGGGGAATTGCTCGCTTTCTTCGAAGCGCAAGTGGCGGCGCTGGGATATACGTCCGTGTCGTTGGGTTCGGCAGACGGCTACGTGGAGCGGTTCTACTTAAAAAACGGCTACACACCCACCGAATTAAAGATGTATGTAACCGCCGATTGTGATCCGTCATCGGCCAAGGACGCGTCGCTCCCGGTGTCCTACACGCAGCCCGAAGGCAGCCGTTTAAAATTAGTGTTCTCCGTAGATAATTATCACGAAATAGACAAGGCCTCGCTGTGCAAACATTACAACGGCAGCGACGCGTTCTACGTTTTCGTCAAAAAATTGAAATGAGGCTTACCATGCAATTCGCAAAAGCAAGCGAGCTTACTTTTGACCCCCGCGCACAAATGGCAGAAATCTTCGCCGAAGGCTTCTACGACCAAGGGATAAAATTCTTCTCTAAAGACAAAGCAAAGTTGGCGCGTGCGTTCGCGCATATGTTCATTTTGGACGGCTTCTACGTAGCCCTCGATGGCCAAACCATCATGGGCTTTGTAGGCGTGGCCGAAAAAAAGCCGCCGCCCATTAAGTTGGACAAGCGGATATTGATACGCGGGCTGGGTTTCCTGCGTGGTCGGCTAGCGTATTGGGGGCTCAACCGCTTTAGCGTCAACAATCCATACCCCTTTGACATGGACACCCAAACTGCGTCCATTGAATTCGTCGCCACCGCGCCCGCCTACCGGGGCAGGGGTGTGGCAACCCAATTGCTAACCCACGCTATGCAGGACTTCGCCTTCAAAAAATATGTACTGGAAGTCGTAGACACCAACCCCGGCGCCATCTCTGTCTATGAAAAACTAGGTTTTGTCGAATTCCAACGCAAGCCATCCCCCGCACCCAAGCGGTCGGGGTTTAATTATTTCATCTACATGCAGCGGGGGTAATTAATTATTTACCGAATCCTTCATCTTCACATAACCGCTATGATAAGCCACCACACCCGACATGGGATACTGCTTCATCTTTTCAATAGAAACCCGCGCTTCATCGATATCATGAATAAACGCGGGTTTAAAATCCGTAAATTCGCCATCTTTAATACCGGCGGCGTCACCAATCACCATGATGCAGCTTTTGCGGAAGTACAAGCAAATATGCCCCGGGGTATGGCCGGGCGTATGTACGATTTCGATGCCACGGCAAATAGGCAAGACATCGCCGTCATTCACCTGCATATCCAAACGGATGGGAACGTTTTTGTACGTATTTCGCCAATTATCCAACCCGGCGCGTTGTTCTGCGGTCATAGTTTCGTATTCTTGTAAGCGTTTCGCCAATTTTATGGGTAGCGTGCGGCCATCAATGTACGGTGCCTCTAGCACATGCGCGACAACTTTGACGCTCGGTGCGCGTTTTTGCAAATCGCGTACACAACCGACGTGGTCCCAATCTTGGTGGGTGAGGATGATGTGCGTAAGTTGCGTAGCATGATGGCCTGCGGCGGCAATGGCTTCGACAATGATATCGGTTTGTCCCGGCAATCCGGCGTCAATGAGTACGAGGTTATTTTCATCCCACGCCAACACCGGATGCAACGTTCCCGCATCCTCGCGGACGATGGGTAATACGGCGATATTGTTTGCAATCTTCATAATATATTCCCCCTGCCAAGTAATTTTTCGATTTTCTCAACTTTGCCCGTCAATTTATTCTTCGCGCCGATTTGCACGTCGGCTTTCAACGTAACGCTAACGCGCAAGCCCTTCTGCGCCAACACAAAGGTCGCATCCTTAACTACTTGCATCACCGCATCCCACGCACCCTCAACCTCCGTGAACATCGAAGTGGTGCGGTGCGGCAAGCCGGACGCTTCAATTACCTTGATAACCTCAACAACATACTCCGCCAACGATGCCCCCGCCGTGCTCAGCGGCGCGATGTTAACAGCGACAAGTGCGTTCATATTTTTACTACAAGCCATATCAATCATGCTCCTTTTTGCAAATCATATCATGTACATAAAAAAGCCCGCAAATCATGGATGATTTGCGGGTTATTTTTCACTTTCGGCTTCTTTAATAATTTCATTGATAACTTCTAATGCCGCCTCAGGTTTGCCGACTTCATGCAACTTCTTTAATGAACGCAGCACAGTCATCAGTCCCAACTTGGTCATAAAGCACCTCTCATAAAAAATAAAAACCTGCGAGCCCAGTGGCCGGCAGGTTTTTGGGTTATGTTGTGCGAGAAAGGATTTGAACCCTCGACCTTCTGGTCCGTAGCCAGACGCTCTATCCAGCTGAGCTACTCACACACTCAGTAACGAGCGCGAGTATAGCATATTTGGGTGCGGGTGTGCAAGCATTATTTTTTCCACCCATTCAGCAGGATGATGACGACCAAGAACAAACCTAGTAGGCCAAATACCGGATACACATACGCCACAATCCGCGAAAAGCCGATGTGCGCCGCACCCACGCCCAGTAAACACAGTGCTGCTGCGGCTTTTTTCTTGTCGGTCAGGGGGCCTTGGATGTGCGTACCCAGCCATTGCAAAACGGCAAATCCGTTGCACGCCGCCGTCGTAAATAACGCGCTCACCAACACGGCCAAATATAAAATGCTAAATAATTGCCCGTAGTTGACGACGATGGCCAACAGAGGAATTTCCAAATTTATTACTTGATTTTGGTACAAAAACAGCGGTAATGCCAATGACAAACCCAACAATGTGATAATCCCGCCGCCAATGATACCCCCCATGGCGGCATGGGATTTTCGCGTGGCCAGCTTAGAAGTGGCTGCCAATACGGGAATCCCTGTGACCAAATTGTAAGAAGCATACACAATAGCCGTAATGACCCAACCCGAATGCACCCCCCCAATCCCCGCGAAAACGGGGCGCGACGCCGCCAAAAACGCATACAGCCCCACAAAAAATCCGCCCAACATCATCAACGGCGCCAACACCAAATTGATCTTCACTACACCGTCCAAGCCAAAAATCAACACAAGGAAAACCAACAACCCAATAACCCCCGCACCCACGGTAAACGGTATGTTAAAAGCCTGCTGCGCTGTTGCTCCTGCTCCTGCCAGCATCGCTACAAAAAGGCAAAATAAAAACACCGCCACCAGCCATTCCGTGGCAATACCCATCCGCTTGCCCAACAAATGCTGCATCAAGCCGTTATATGTATTAACATTCTCGCGGTGGCAAATGTTCAATGCCGCCCAGCCCGTAAGCGCGAACAACGCCCCCGCCAGCACCAATCCCACTGCACCCATCGGCCCAAACCCCACAAAGTACCGTATCAACTCTTGCCCCGATGCAAACCCCGCGCCCAAAAACACCGACGCATACACGATGGCAATTTTCAACCCATTGGATAATCGCATAAAATCCCCCATATCATGAAATTGCCTTTCATATATATGGGGGAAGGGTGGGGATTATGTGCCGTTAGCGTTTATTAATACGTTTTCACGTGTTTGTACATATCAATATATTCGCTCGCCACGCTGCTCCACGAGAAGTCGCATGACATTGCATTGTGCACCAATGTATCCCATGCATCCGTATCGTACAGCGCCAATGCTTCGCGCATGGCCCACATTAACCCACTGGCCACAAAATCCTCGAATACAAAGCCGTTGCCTTCACCCGCTTGCGGGTCAAAGTGTTTGATCGTGTCAGCGAGGCCGCCTGTTTTGCGCACGATGGGGATTGTACCATAGCGCATGGCGAATAATTGTCCCAAACCGCATGGCTCATACACCGACGGCATAAGGAACATATCTGACCCGGCGTAGATGCGTTGTGCTAATTTTTCCACGTAGGTGATATTCGCGCTTACCTTGTGCGGATAGCGCATAGCAAAGTTACGGAAGAGGCTTTCGTACCGCCCTTCGCCCGTTCCTAGCACTACCAATTGGATATCCATTGTCATGAGTTCTTCTAAGATGACGCTGACAATATCCAGCCCTTTTTGCTCCACCAGCCGCGAAATGATGCTGATAACGGGCATATCACCCACGGGCAGATTTAATTGCTTTTGTAATTCGTGTTTGTTGGCGCGCTTTTCTTCCTTGCCGCCGATGGTAAAGTTTATGATGATATTGGGGTCAGTAGCGGGGTTGTATTTGTCGTCGTCGATGCCGTTGGTGATGCCGAACAAGCGATTGCCGCGTTGGCGCAGCAGGCCGTCCATGCCGTAGCCGAAGTCAGCGGTTTGGATTTCTTGCGCGTAGGTGCGGCTTACGGTGGATACCGCATCCGCATGTAATATCCCGGCTTTCAAATAGCTGGCATTGCCAAAAAATTCTAAGTCGCCGCAGGTATAGTAACCGTCGTTGAGCCCTACATTCCACAATGTATCGCGCCCAAACACGCCTTGATAATGCAAGTTGTGAATTGCCATGATGCTTTTCATGTCCTTGTAAAACGTAAATCCACGATAAAAATCACGCAAATATGTGGGCCCCAAGCTCGTGTGCCAATCATTAAAATGGAGAATATCCGCTTGGAAGTCGATGACGCTCAGCATTTCAATGGCAGCCTTCGTAAAAAAAGAAAAACGTTCAAAATCATCGCCGTAACCATAAAAACCATCCCGTGCGAAGTAATGATCGTTCTCGATTAAATAAGTGGAGTCGCCGTCGCCATGTTCGTCGATGGCCAATATATTGGCTTGCTGCGAATATCTCGGGAAATGAATCGTGCAATTGCCAGCAAATTTGCACGCCGTTAATAATTCCGTTTTAATCGAGCGGTATTTGGGCAATACCACACGCATGTCCACGCCCGCGGTACGTAATGCCTTGGGCAACGCTCCCGCCACTTCGCCAAGCCCGCCGGATTGGCAATAAGGTGCAGCTTCTGCCACAACAAACAATATTTTTAATTGTTTCACTATTATTCACGCTCCTTGGTGTGAGTATATTAGATAGAATCCGCAATGTAAAGGCATTACAGCCTATGCACCCGCTATGGAATGCGTTATATTACACAAGAATAAGAATCAATCGGCTAGTTGCATCAGGAGGTTTTTATATGAAGAAAGTATTTTTTGCCCTGTGTCTTTTCATTAGTATGATTATATTTGCATCGATTGTATACGCAGATTATTCGCCCGCAAGCACAACGCCACGTGTCATTGATCCTACGCGTCCTATGGTTGCGCTAACCTTCGATGATGGGCCTGCCGCACGTAATACCGCGCAGATTTTGGATGTGTTAGAAGCGCATCAATCAAGCGCTACTTTTTTTGTTGTGGGCAACCGCATACGATACCATGAACCGTTGGTGCGGCGTATGCATGACAATGGCTTCGAAGTGGTCGGGCACTCATGGAACCACGCCAACATGACGCGCTTGACCGATTATGAAATCCGCAGCCAAATTTTGATTCCGCACAACACGATTGAGAAAACCGTCGGCGGCGCCGTGCCATTTATTTTTCGTGCGCCGTATGGCGCGGTTAATGCGGCGGTTCGAGTTATGTCGCAAGAGTTGGGTTTTGCGTTAATCGATTGGAGCGTGGACCCCAGGGATTGGGAAGCGCGTAACGCGCAAACGGTTGCCTACCGCGTACTGCGCGATGTGCGCGATGGGGACATCGTATTGCTGCACGACTTGCACGCATCCACCGCCGCCGCAACGGAATTGATTGTTCCTGAGTTAGTAACGCGTGGTTACCAACTCGTGTCGGTGTCGGAATTATTTTATTATCGGGGTATCGAACCGCAGGCGGGGAATGTCTATTTCCATGCATCGCCGCACGGGGTTTATGTGAATGGAGCGCGCCTGCGTACAGAGATACCCCCGCTGCGGATAAACGGGCGGTTCATGATACAGTCCACACACCTAGCCAACGCCATGAATGCCCGCCACCACTGGAACGCAAACACGCAAACCATCACAATGATACACCGTTGTCGTGTGCTTATCATGCAAATAAATAACCCCGAAGCGCGATTGTTCGCGAACGGGGCAGATACGATTTATGATTTGGGCGCGGCACCCATGATGCGGCGCGGCAGTACGTTGATACCCATCCGCGCGTTGGAATTATTGGGCGCAACCGTTCAATGGCAAAATCCCGATGTGATAATTACAACGACATGGTAAGTATGGTTGTACTGCCGACTTTGATGATAATTTCGCGCCGTGCTTTTTTGTATGCGATGGCGTCGATTTGTACGTGCAAGCCGTTTTCGCCGCTGGCATGGGCGAAGTCGGTGGAAATGGTTTTGCGGGCGGGGTAGGCGCCCTTGAAGCGTTCGCGGAAAACTTTTTCCATGATGGGGATGTTCCATACGTCGCGCATCATTACGTCTACTTTGACGACCGATTCTAACTTTAATCCAACGGTGCGGAGCCGTTCTTCTATATCGTCCAGTGCGCCATGCACTTGCGATTCCATGTTCATACCCACATTGCCCGCACAAAACGATAAAAATACATAATCACCAGCCTCGACGATTTCCGACCATGCGTTGTCCTCGTTGATGCCGTGTCTTATTATTTTGCTCATGATGCATCTCCTAGCAAACGTTCCGCTTCTTTTACATTGTTGATGACTGTCACGCCGAAGGGGCAGCGTTTTTCGCAATGGCCGCATTCGATGCAAGGTGCGGTGTTTAATGATTGGTAGTGCGATTTGATGGACGGCGGCACGACATCGGGCGTGAGCCGCGCGATGTCCAAATATTTGTGTACGGCGGCGATGTCAATGTTGACGGGGCAGGGCTGGCAATGGCTGCAATAAACGCAATTACCGCGGAAATCATTGCGCACGGTGGCGAGGACCTCCGCGTAGTCTTTTTCTGCGTCGGTGGCGTTGATATAGCCGACGATTTGGCGCATTTCTTCGGCAGTCTGGCAGCCGGGTAATACGCTGGCCACGGCGGGGCGGCTGAGCGCGTAATGGGTGCATTGGTGTACGGTCAATGGTTTGGCGTAAGGGGTATGCTCTGCGGACAGCAACTTGCCTGAACCGTAGGATTTCATGGTGGTGATGCCGACGCCTTTTTGCTCGCACAGGGCGTACAGCGCGGCGCGGTCGGGGTCAATACCGCGGAAAAGACCCGCTCCAAAGTCTTTGTTTGAATGGTCAAATACATATTCCGTGGCGGGCAGCATGTCAAACGCGGGATTGATGGAGAACATCATCATTTCTACCAAGCCGGTTTCTACGACTTTCTTTGCCGTAATGGGATTGTGAGAAGAGAATCCGATGTGGCGAATATCGCTGTTTTGCTTGAGCCGCTGGGCATAGGTAAGGAACTCTGTATGGAATACATTGTCGAAATCCGCTTGAGAGTCGATGAAAAACAGCATGCCAAAGTCGATATAGCCGAACAGGTGCAGGAGCTTTTCAAAGTATTTTTTGACAGTGGGCATGTCGCGGCTGATGTCATATTGCTGGTTGACATCTGTGGCTCCGATGTGCCCTTGGAGCATCACTTCGCGCCGCCGCGTGCCGAACGCTTTGGCGATATGTTCACGTACTTCGTCTCCGGGCATGAACACGTCCATCAAGTTAATGCCGTGTTCCAATGCTTCGTCCATGGTGGATTTGACTTGCTCGTAGGGCTTGCGGTCTACGTGCTCAAGCCCCAAGCCGATAATAGAAACGTCCAAGCCGGTTTTGCCTAACGGGCGATAAATCATATGAATTTCTCCTTTTTTAAGCGCGGCGTATAATGTCGTATTGTGTTACGGGCGTGTTTAATTTTATTTGCACTTTTTGTTTGGGGTGGGGGGCGGATGTGATGGGTTTGTTGTGTTCGTCGTACATGGCTTCGATGGTTTGTGTGTGGTGCTGTGCATTGGCGCGGAAGATTTGGATGGGGTCGCCGATAACAAATTTATTACATTGTTCCACTGTTGCCAACTCCGTGGCGGGATCGTAGCTTTCCACAATCGCCAAAAAATCTTGCAACGAGAAGCGATTGTCGCCCGTATAGCTGTGGTCGTCGGCGCTGGGCTTGCCGAAATAGAAGCCCGTGGAATATCGTCCGCTTCCTAGTCGTGCCAGCGCGGCGGCGTAGTCATCGCGTTTAGTCATGTACAATTGCGGATCATTGTAATAATCGTCGATGGCTTGGCGGTAGGCGGCTACGGTGGCGGCTACATAGTAAGCGGTTTTCATGCGGCCTTCGATTTTAAAGGAGCGTATGCCCACATCCACCAAATCGGGGATGTGGCGAATCATGCACATATCACGGGCGTTCATTATATAGGTGCCACTTTCGTCCTCATGCAGGGGCAGGACTTCACCGGATTTTTTTTCAATTAAATCAGCGGAAAGCTTTAAATCATATTCCCAGCGGCAGGGTTGGATGCAATCGCCGCCGTTGGCATCGCGGATGGGCGCATCGGCGTGTTTTGTGTTGCCGATGTAATTACTGATCAGGCACCGCCCACTGTACGCCATGCACATGGCTCCATGGACGAAGCATTCGATATGAAGGTCGGGCACTTGGCGGTTAATTTCACGGATTTCTGCCATGCTCAACTCACGTGCAAGGATGACCCGCGCCGCGCCCGCATTGCGCCAAAATGCCGCCGCCGCATAATTGGTGCAATTAGCCTGTGTGGACAAATGCAACTCCATATTCGGCATCACCGATCGCGCTAACGAAAAAACGCCCAAGTCAGAAACAATGAGCGCATCTGCTCCCATTTCCTGCAAGGACGTAAAATAATCCGCCATACCCTCAAAATCCGCGTTGTGCGCGAAAATATTTGCCGTTATGTAAACCTTCTTGCCGTGCGCATGCGCGTAAGTAATCCCTTCTGCCATTTCCTGCGGCGAGAAATTCTTCGCGTTGGCGCGCATTCCCAAAGCTCGCCCGCCCATATAAACGGCATCTGCACCATAAGCAATGGCAACCTTCAATTTTTCCAAATCTCCCGCAGGGGCGAGCAACTCAGGCTTTGTCATCATGCAACCATGCTACCAAAACATCACCCAAGCATCAAGTAGGCAAATTGATTAAACCAATCATTAATCAATTTCTCAAACCTAATTAACGCAACCCCTAATCAAAATCGTCAAATCAATTCACAAACCCCCATTATTGGGGGTCAAGGGGGACTGTGTTCCCCTTGCGGGTCTGGGCAGCGCCCGGGGTCTTAATCTTTTGAACGCCTTCCCACACCCCAAACAATCTTGTACAATCACAGAAAAATTCGAATTTCAAATCCGGAGGTACATATGCAAGCGTTAAAGCGTCAACATGGTCTATTCGTGACCACCTGCTTTGTGGTCGGCTTCTTGGTCGGTACTGGGATATTCTTTTTGCCCGGGCGGATTTTATATGAAGTGGACGGTAATGTTGGGTTGGGTGTAATGGCATGGGTCATTGGCGGGTTAATGATTGCGCCATGTGTGTTCATGTTTAGCCAATTTGCTGCGCGATACGAGAAGATGCATGGCTTTGTGGATTACGCAGAGGCAATTGTAGGGCGTCGGTATGGTTATTTGGCAGGTTGGTTCTTCGCGGTGATGTACCAGCCGGCGGGATACGCGATTATCGCGTGGATAACGTCGGGCTTTACGGCTACGTTGGTGGGGATGGAACCGGGTAGCGAGGTATATTTGCCGTTTCGGTTTTTTATTTCTGGGTTTTTTATGGCGGTTACGTTTGTTGTAAATTATTTGGCGCCCAAGGTGCCGGTCAAATTTAATGTGGTTACTACGGTGGCGCGGATGATTCCGCTGGTGCTGATGGGTACAGTGGGCGTACTGATTGGGTTAGTAGTGAACCGTTCGCACCAGCCGGAGGTTATTGAAACACTTAACTTGCTTGGCAACGCACGCGGGTACACGTCGCTGTTTGCAGCTATTTCCGCGACGGCGTTTGCATTTAATGGCTGGCAAGCAGCGTTGGCATTTAACACCGAAGTAAAGGATTCGAAGCGGAAATTTCCGATTGCATTAATGGGTGGCTTTGGGTTAGTAATTGTCGTATATGTACTTTATTTCATCGGCATCACCCATGCGTCGCCGGAAAGCACCGCGCTTATCATGCAGGGCGGCGGCGCGAATTTTGCCCAAGGTACGCGTCATGCATTTGAGTATATCTTTGGCCGCGCGGGTGGTTGGCTAGTGATTTTCATGATTATTTCTGGATTGGGTATATTAAATGCTTGTTGTTTGGGAATGAGCCGCGCCATGTATGCGCTGGCCAAGCGCAATACTGGACCCATGCACGACCGCATGAGCGAATTGGATGCCAAAACAAACGTACCTAATAATTCTATGTTCATGGCGGTGGGGATTGGTTATGTTTGGTTGTTTGTTATATTCAGCAATACAATGGAGTGGTTTGGTAGTTTTTCGTTTAGCTTGCCTGATTTTTATAATTACAGCTTTTTTGGTTTGTTGGTGCCCATTTTCGTATGTTATGCCATTCGGCAAAAAGATTTGCATTTCGTCAAGCGTATTATTTTCCCGGTAGTTGCAACGGCGGGTGCGGCGTTTATGTTTACGACATATTGGCTGGGCAGTACACGGCATGCAATCGTATACAGCGTAACTTTTATTTGCTTGGCATTGGTGGGTTGGATTTGGTACAAAGATACTCCTATATCCGCGGATATAAATATTGCAGGTGCGCAAAATGAATGATAATATTACAAGTAATTACAATTTGGAGGTGGCATATGACAAAAACATTTACTGCAAGTACCATTGAATTGGAAAATAGCGAAATAGCCATCAAAGAAATAAAATCACAACTTAATTTTGACTCCAATCTTTTGCACAATACCATTGGAATCCTGTCTTGTCATCAGGAGTTCGTATTGAATGGTATTGCACAAGCCATCATTGCCGCGTTGCCTTTCAAAGTCGTTGGAACGGTTGCGTCTGTCCAATCAATAGGAGCCGAAGCACCAGAACCGTTTTTATTAACACTTATGGTGATAACCAGTGATGACGTGGAATACAAAACAATATTGACCCCATCCATTTTAGAAAATCCCAAGCAAGTAATTGCCGATAGCTACAAAAAATGTGCTGCAGACAAAGCGCCCGCGTTAATTATTATGCTGTCGTCATTTATCATGCAAAATTCTGCAGCGGAATATGTTAACGTTCTTACGGATATATCTGGCGGCGTGCCTTGCTTCGGTACGATTGCGGTAGACGATACCTTTAATTTTGAGCACAGTTATTTAATATCCGATAGCGAGTTTTACAATGATCGGATGTGCTTAGTGCTTGCATACGGCAATCTTTCACCTAAGTTCTATGTAGCCAATATATCGCCATCCAAGGCAATCGGAAGTAAAGCCATTGTTACCAAAAGCGAAGGACATTTAATTAAAGAAATCGACGGGCAATCGGTCGAAACTTTTATGCGTGGCATGGGCATTAATATAGATATCACTACGGGATATGACATGGCGCAGTTGCCGTTTTTGATTGATTATAACGATGGTTCGTTGCCGGTATCACGATTGTTGATTGCCATGACGCCAGAAGGGTATGCCATATGCGCCAGCGATGTGCCGGAAGGCAGAGGCATACAATTTGCACAAAGCGATGCCGAAGATGTAATCTACACATTGGATCAAACTGCGGAAGAACTTAAAGCCGATATAAGCAATGCCAACGGCTTATTGGCCTACACTTGCATTGCCCGCTGCGTTACACTGGGTAGCAACCAATACGGCGAAATGAAAAAATTGAGCGAAAAAATCGCAAACAAAATTCCGTTCATGATGACCTCATCCGGCGGGGAAATTTGCCCCATTGACAGTATTGGCGGAAAAACCATAAACCGTGCGCACAATAATGCTTTCATCGCCTGCCTATTCTAAATGTTGGGAGTAAACGGCTTGAATGAAGAAATTATTAAATTACAGGCGGAAATTGATCGATTAAACGTTGAAATCCGCAAACACATACGTGAAGCAAAAGTGGCCAAAGGCTTTTTGGAAAAAGTGACCCGCGCAACCGAGTCTAAAGAAATCGTAAACAAAGCCCTAACAGCCGCCAATGCCCGCCAAAAAGAATATACCGATTTACTATTGCAAAATTGCCCCAGTATCATTGCATTGCTGGATGTAAACGGTAATTTTGTGCTGTCTACAAATGCATTGCTTGACGCGCTCAACCTACCCAAATTCGATTTAATACGAAACCGCAGCTTCGAAGAAATATTAAAGCCTTATATCAGACCTGAAGCAATGAATGAATTAAAAAAGGCCATCAATCGCGTAAGCATGACGGATAAAGTCATTAAATTCGAAGCTTGGGTGGATTTTAACCTGCATAACCAACCTCGCTTTTATTCGGTCGAATTACGTGGCTTGCACAACGGTGTGTTGGTATTAATGACCGACTTGACGGATTTCATACTGGAAAAACAACGCGCCGAAGTTGCCAACGAAGCAAAATCCACATTCTTGGCCAATATGAGCCACGAAATACGCACGCCCATGAACGCAATCATCGGCATGAGCGCGGCATTGGCACGCAGCAATTTATCAGCTGAGCACCAAAAATATGTAGACAATATAAATTCCGCTTCCGGATCGTTGATGAACATCATTAATGATATCCTCGACTTTTCAAAAATTGAAGCGGGTAAAATGGATGTCCACGCGCAACATTATAAAATCGTTGCTATGCTTGAAAATTTATATGCCATGTTTTTGGAATTGTGCCCGCAAGACCGCGTTAAACTGGATTTTAATATCAGCTTAGACTTTCCTGAAATGATATACGGCGACGAAAAACATCTACGCCAAGTTCTAACCAATCTTTTATCCAATGCCGTCAAATACACACAGCAAGGCGAAATTACCTTTAGTGCATGTGTGCTTGATGATGATATGCTGTGCTTTGAAATTAAAGATACGGGCGCAGGAATCAAAGAAGAACATATTCAATATTTATTCAAGCCTTTTGTCCAATTCGATACACATAAAAACCGTAATATCATAGGCACTGGTTTAGGACTGGCGATATGCCATAATTTATGCCAACTCATGAATGGGGAAATTCATGTAAAAAGTGAATACGGCAAGGGTTCGACTTTTACGGTGTTGATTCCGTATGACCGATTGGCTGCTTCTGATTATATTGAGACGCCTCCGGTGCATTCATTTATTGCGCCTGACGTGCGCGCGTTGGTTATCGATGATATCGAAATAAACTTGACCGTTGCGGAAGTGAATTTGGATATTTTTCAAATAAAAGCGGACTTTGTGAACAATGGATATGAGGCCATTGATCTGGCCAAGAAAAACGAATACGACATCATTTTTATTGATCATATGATGCCGGGCATCAACGGCGTTGATACGTGCAAAGCCATTCGCGCGTTAAATAGTGCAAATAATAAGATTCCGATCGTGGCATTTACGGCCAATGTGGTGCAAGGTGCGCGTCAAATGTTTTTGGATAGTGGATTTGACGATGTGCTGGCTAAGCCGCTGGTGCTGAATGAATTAAATGCATGCTTGCGCCGTCATTTGCCGGCGGAATCTATAATTGAATAAAATCTTGGAGGAAATCTAATATGATCAAAGCGGCATCAGTCCAAACCAACCATATCGATGATATACAACGCGCATGCGACGATTTAAAAAGCCAATTGCAACATAAATTGCCTTTGTTAAAAAACAGCGTGGGCATCGTACAATGTGACCCGGAATATATAGAAGCAGGGATGATGGAACGGTTATATCGCGAATTTGGCTTCCCGTTGGTGGGGGGAACAACGGTTTCTGTGACAACCAACAACGCGCCGCCTGAAACACATGCATTTTCCATGATGGTTATTACTAGCGACAACGTTCAATTTATTGCATCTATGACCAATGGCATCAAGGACAATCCGGTGCGCGCCATAGAAACAGCGATGGAGCAAGCCATAACGGCCGCAACAAAACCGGTGAAGCTTGCGCTTGTATTCCCTACCGTGACTGACAATGCGAATATGCCCGGTGATTTATATTTTGAAGCGGTGGAAGGTGTTTGTCCGGGGTTGCCGGTATTCGGTACGCTGTCGGTGAACGATTCTGTAGATGAATATGAGCGTAGTATGTCTGTATATAATGCGCAGTTTTCTACATTGGAAATGAGCTTTGTAATGGTGTGCGGCGATGTGAACCCCCGCTTTTTTGTGACGGCGGCTTTTGATCAATCGAGCGCGATTGAACCGGCCAAAATTACCAAAGTAGAAAACCAATTAATTTGCGAAATAAATGGAATGCTTGCACTGGATTACTTTAAAAGCGTAGGTTTCGCTGCGGATGGCAAGCTGAGCAAGGGCGTATACTTCTTGCCGTTATTAATCACCGAGCAGGGTGAAGACGGAATTGATCGCACCATTGTACGCGCCATGGTGCAATTTACGCCCGAGGGGTACATTCCGTGCCGTGGGAAAGTGCCCGAAGAAGCCCATATTTCGTTTGGCTCATTGGAAGCGGCAGAAATCTTAGAATCTACGGAAACCGTGTTGGCGCAAATGAACATAGAAAATGAAATTAATGCGGCGTTGGTATTTTCATGCATTATCCGGCAATTAAGTATCGGCACCAATGTTATGGGTGAATTGGAGCTTATTGGAAAGACGATACGTGATGGGGTGCCGTTTTTGGCATCGTACTCCGGTGGAGAATTGAGTCCACTGGGCGCGAAAAATTATTTTCATAATTACACGTTGATTGCTTGTATATTGTAAAAATTAAATAATGGAGATGATAAAAATGGAAAAAAGCAAATTGATGAAGTACGCGCAATTATTGGTAAAGTCCGGCGGCAATGTGCAGCCCGGCCAAGTTGTGGTTATTGGTTGCGGTGTGGAACACGCCGAATTTGGGCGGATGGTGCAAGATTGCGCTTACGATGCGGGCGCGTCGGAAGTTGTGATGGATTGGTCGGACGATTATTCTGCCCGGGCCAAGTATCTGCGTGCGGATAGCAAGATTTTCGATGAATTCCCGCAGTGGAAAGTGGATTGGTACAAGCATTATGATGACCGCGGTGCGGTGTACTTGCGCATCAATGGCTCTGACCCCGATTTGTTGGCGGGCGTTGACCCGGACAGATTGCGCCGCTTTGCGAAGGTGGCGGGTGTTGCTACCCGACCGCATAGTGCGATTATGATGAGCAACACTTGCCGATGGAGCGTGTTGGCGATACCCACACCCGCATGGGCGAAGAAAGTCTTCCCTGATGTAACGGAAGCAGAAGCGATTGAAAAATTGTGGGACGCAATCCTCAAAGGCGCGCGCGCCGACGGTGCCGACCCCATCGCAGATTGGGAAGCGCACAAAGGCAACTTTGCCGAACGTGTAAATTATTTGAATGGCAAAGCGTTTGACGCGCTGCGCATAACCACAGGGCTAGGAACGGACTTGACCATTGGGTTGGCCAAGAATCATGTGTGGGTAGGCGGCGGTGATATAGGTAAGGAGGATGGCGTACCATTTTTCCCCAACCTGCCTACGGAAGAAATCTTCACCATGCCGGATCGTATGCGTGCAAACGGGCGCGTGGTGGCATCGATGCCGTTGTCGCACCAAGGCAATCTGATTGAAGGCTTCGAGATGACCTTCAAGGATGGGCTGGTTGTGGACTATAAAGCGGACAAGAATCAAGAAACGTTGTCAAATATTCTTTCCATGGACGAAGGTGCAAAGCGCTTGGGTGAGGTTGCACTTGTGGCCGATTCATCGCCCATCAGCCGCATGGGGATTTTGTTTTATAACACGTTATTTGACGAAAATGCATCCAGCCACTTGGCGTTGGGCAAGGCGTATCCCAACAATATGCAAGGCGGCGACGATATGGAAACCGACGCGTTGGTAGCCGCTGGTGGCAATGATTCTCTGGTGCATGTGGACTTTATGTTTGGCACGCCAGACATGAAAGTTGTAGGCATCGCTGCCGATGGTTCGGAAACGGTATTTTTTGAAAACGGCGAATTCATAAAATAATGGCGGATCATATTCATACCATACCCGTACTGGACGCGCTGCGCGAAAATAAAGGCTGCGCGTTTTGTACGATGTTTGAAATGCTGGAAAAAGCCGCGATTGGCTTCATCATGTCGCCGGCATATATGGAGGATGATGTGCGCAAGGCCACCAACCGCGTGGGGTTTTGCGCACGGCATCTTTCGCAGATGTATGACGCGCAAAACCGATTGGGCTTGGCGTTGATGTTGCATACGCATTTGCAAAAATTGAATGCGGATATGGCAAAAATAGCGAAGGCACGCGTGAGCGGGTCGTTTTTTGGCGGGGATGCAGGGCCGGTGGTGAAGCTGCACAGCTATGCAACCGAAGTGAACGGTAGCTGTTATGTATGCACCCGCGTGGATACGACTTTTGAACGGTATGTCGATACATTTTTTCATTTGTGGGGCAGGGGAGGCGATGAGGGGGCGTTGATTAAAGCGCAACCGGGCTTTTGTATGCCGCATTTTGCCAAACTTGCAAGTGCGGCGGCGAAAATGGGGAAGGGCAAGCGCGACCGTTTCGTAGAAGAATTTGTCACCAAGCAACTGGCGCATATGCAAGCACTGGCCGACGACTTGGACTGGTTTACACAAAAATTTGACCATCGCAACGCCGATTTGCCTTGGAACAATGCAAAGGATGCATTGTTGCGTAGCGTTGCGTTGTTGGGCGGCACACACGGGGGCAAAAATGACTGACGGTGTAGGCTTCCGCCAACATGTGCGTGATGAAATTGCCAAAATGCGCGCCATGAATTTCACGGACAGGCGGCAGTATATTTGGGAATATTACAAGATGCATATTATTGGGTTGCTCATCGGTATCTTTGCTTTGGGCGCGTTTATTAACACAATGTTTATTAACCCCGCGCCACGGGATTATTTGTATATTGCGTGGTTGGGTCCACAGCCTGAAATCGGGCAATTGGAAGCATTGGCGCAAGCGTTGCAACCGTTGGTACCCGAGGATTTGCATGAAGTGGTATCGGTGCATTCTTATGCGGCATCGTTCGACCCGATGATGAATACGGTGTTGCAACAGCGCTTTGCAACAATGGTGCAAATTGGTGGCATGGATGCAATTTTGACCACGTCGGTAGGTGTGCAGGAATTAATTGACGCATTGGATTGGCTGCGCCCGATATACGAATTGCCGGGTGCGCCCATAGCCGTGAGCTTGTATGGCTCGCCGTTGTTATATGAAGTGGGTATCGATTCTTATGATTTGTACTTGAGCATGCTGATAAATACTGCAAACGTTGACCGTATATTGCGTATGTTGGACATGTTGCTCGATGGGGTGCCCGCGTTATGATAAAGTCTAACGGTACGTTATTTTTTTTATTTTTGGTCGTATTTCAATTTTTGATGACCGGGTTGTTTTTGTCGGTTCGGCATCTTTTGCCGGAGGCAATATTATTGTCGCCGGTTTTTTTGATGGTTTGGATGGTGGTGATGTTCCTGTTGCCGTTGGCCATATGGCTCGGCATAAAAAAAGAACGTTTATCGCTGCATATGCCCAATGCGCATTTGGGTGCAGTTAACACCCTTTTGGTGCTGGGCATATCTTTTTTCCTGATCCCGTTTATGGCGTTGATTGCGTCGGTGACGACATTGTTTACGCCCAATGTGGCGGCAGATTTTATGGAACAAACGCAAGCGCATTCGCTTTGGCTGATGCTGCTGGCGGTGGCGGTGGCGCCCGCCGTTGTGGAGGAAGTCGTGTTCCGCGGTTACATACAATCGCAATACCTGAACTGGCCGTTCTGGTGTGTGGCGGTCATGAATGGGTTCTTGTTCGGGTTGATACACATGAATTTTTCGCAGTTTTTCTACGCGTTTTTTATGGGTGTGATATTTGCGTATATGGTGCATCTAACGCGCTCGATATGGGCAGGGATTTTGTCGCACTTTTTTTTAAATGCGGTAAATGTCGTGATGTTTCGTGTGTTGTCGTGGGCGGCTGACCAACGAGCCGAAGCCGATGTTTTATATGAATCGGTAGAAATTACTCCCGTTGATACGGTTATATCCGTAGGGATTATTGCGCTGATATTTGCGCCGTTTTTGGTGTTGCTTTGGTATCGTTTTGTTGCATATAACCGACGGCGGTTTGGTGGCGCTGGCGATTGCAGCTAAAGTCAAAAGACAAGACCCTGGGGACGCTGTCCCAGACCCCGCGAGGGTGCCGGCTAAAGCCTTATTTGGCGCACAGCCCCCTCGACCCCAGTTTCTGGGCGTCGCCAAATAAGGCTTTAGCCGGTACCCCCTCTCAATCATGGCAAGTGCATAATTTCAAGTACAAAAAATCCGCGCGCGGCGCGGATTTTTTAATAGTTTTATTTTTGCACTTAACAATAATTGCGTTGCGGTAGCATGCAGGGGGTCAAGGGGGCGAGTCGCACCCTTGCGGGTCTGGGCAGCAGCCCAGGGTCTTAATCTTTTGACTTTGATGTTTACTTTCGGCTGTTTAGATGCCCTGCTTTCGGAAATTCTCTAAACATAAGCGGATGCCTTCGAGTTGTTCGTATTTTGCGTCTTCGTACTCTATGATGTGCCATGCAATGTCTTGGTGTGCGTCGCATAAGGCGAAGGTGCGTTGCCAATCTATGTCATCTTGGCCTACCATTGTGGCGTGGCCGTTTTTGAACGAGTAGGGTTTTTGGTGCGTGGTGCGGATGCGGCCGGGGTATTTGCTGAGCAGTGTGTACACATCGGTGTCGTTGCCTGCGCCCATGGCGTTGCCATTGTCGAATTGGAGGCCGATGTCGGGGGTAGTATTGTCTAGGAAATAATGGATGGGTAAGTCGCCCTCCATGGGTTTGAATTCTTCGGCATGGTTGTGGTAGGAGAGTTTCATGCCGTAGGGTGCAAGCTTGGCGGCGACTTCGTTAAACTGCCGTGCGGTTTCCAACCATGCGGCTTTGGAGTTTGTCATTTCGTGGGGCAGGCCGGGGATGGTGAGCTCTGTATTGCCGATGATCTTGTTGTAAGTAATGGTGCTCATCAGGTTGCCGGGGCTCACATAATGCCAAGGTGTATGCCATCCGCAACACACCAACCCGGTATCGCCCAGCGCGGCCTTCACTTCCTGCGCAGTGCAGGGGAATTCCCAAAAAAATTCCACCGCGTCGTACCCCATCGTTTTCACCTTGCGGAGCGTACCCCACATGTCCTTGGCAAACTCATCCCGTACTGAATACAACTGTACACCAAATTTACGCATTGTATTAACCCCTTTCAAATTATGTTGCCAGATATCGCAAGTATACATCACAGCAGGATGTAATCACAAGAAATCCGCAATAAATCGCATTAGCCAATATTGAATTAGGCGGAAGCCAAAGCGCAGGGTCGAGGGGGAACGCTTCCCCCTCGCGGGTCTGGGCAGCGCACAGGGTCTTAATCTTTTAATTATAATCCGTCACAAAAGACAAAACCCGACCACAGGGGGGGTGGGGTCGGGTTTTTGAGGGGGGATATTTAGTTGCCCTAAACGGATGTTTAAGGTCATGGGTGAATCGTTGCCAAGTATTTCGTAGATTATACCTTTTTGGCCGCGTCAACGAGATAACAAATATAACGCTTGATGCTGGCCATGAATTTTTCGGGCTCTAGTTCGCCAGCGGCTATGCGTGACAAGCCGCGTTCCCATTTGCCGGTGGTTTCGGGTGATCGTAGCTCGGGCGGTACGATGGCGATGAGTCGCATGCCTTTTTCGGTAGGGATGAGGTTCTTTTTTTTGCGCTCGACGTATTTTGAGGCGATGAGCTTTTCAATTATGGCGGCGCGGGTGGCGGGGGTGCCTAGGCCAGAGGCTTTGAGGGCTTCTTTGAGTGCTTCATCGTCTACGAAGCGGCCTGCATGTTCCATGGCGGACAGGAGGGTGGCTTCGGTGTAGGGCTTGGGCGGGGAGGTCTTTTTGGCGAGGACTTCGGCGGATTGGAGGGTTACGGTGTCACCCTTGGATAACAAGGGAAGGAGGGTATCGACTTCTTCGGTGGATTTATCGCTTGATTTTGCCTTTTTGCCGGATTTTTTTGCGGTATTTTCATCGGCGTTTGCATTCGATTTATCGGTGCTTTTTTCATGCGCATACAATGCCGTCCATCCGGCGGATTTTTCCATCCGTCCTTTTGATTCGAAAAGATGCGCCACTTCTGCTTGGCACTTGGTTACCATGACGGTCACATCATAAACATGGGGTGGGTAAAATGCGGCAATGAAATTACGCAGGATACGATCATATACGGCGCGTTCGTCGGGCGTGAGCGCGGAAAGGGGTTTCTTGGAGCCGGTCGGGATGATGGCGTGATGGTCGGTGACTTTGGCATCGTTGACGATGCGGTTGGTGATGGGCAGCTTCTCCATCGCCAGCAAAGGCGCGGCAAATTCTTTGTACGGCTCGGTTTGCAAATTTTGCAACACGGCGGGCAGCTTGGGCGCCATGTCGGCACTTAAATAGCGGCTGTCGGTACGGGGGTAAGTGATCATCTTGTGCTTTTCATACAGGGATTGCGCCAGCGCCAAGGTCGTCTGCGCAGAGAAACCCAACTTGCGGTTGCATTCGCGTTGTAATTCGGTCAGGTCGAAGAGTTGGGGTGCGGGAACGCGCTTTTCAGTGGTTTCGATGGATTCGATGGTGCAGGGGCGGCCGGATGTGGCGGCTACGATGGCTTCTGCTTTATCGCAATCGGGTAAGCGGTGCTTGTTTTCCTCGGCGACGGGGTTAAACCATGTGCCGCTATAGCATTCGCCGTTAAGCGTTTTGAATTGCGCTTCCACTTCAAAATATTCCTTCGCGTCGAAGGCTTCAATTTCCTTTTGACGCGTGGCAAGGATGCCCAGTGTAGGTGTTTGCACACGCCCCATCGGTAGCAAGTCATCGTGTCGCAGTGTAAAGGCGCGGGTGGCGTTCATGCCCACGAGCCAATCCGCCTCCGCCCTGCATCGCGCCGACGCAAATAAATTGTCATATGCCGTACTTGACTTCATGCCGGCCAAGCCTTTTTTTATCGCCGCGTCTGTTAGGCTGGATATCCACAACCGCTCGACGGGTTTTTTGCATCGCGCCCATAAATATATGTATCGGAAAATCAGTTCCCCTTCGCGTCCGCTATCAGTGGCGCAAATAATGCGTTCGGTTTTGGGGTCGTTCATGATGTCCTTCAGCAATTTCAATTGCTTGATGGTTTTGGGGATGGGCTTCAAGTCCATTTTGTACGGCAAGATTGGCAAATCTGTCATGCGCCACTTCTTCAATGTGGGGTCATAATCCTCCGGCTCGGCCAATGTAGCCAAATGCCCAATGGCCCAAGAAATAACATACCCCTCGCCATGGATATATCCGTCGCCCTTGCCCGTGCAATTTAACACCCGCGCAATATCGCGCCCAACGGATGGTTTTTCTGCAATAATTACCGTGCGCACATTAACCCCCAATAAATTAAATAACGCGGCATTATACATGATTTATTGAAAGGATGATACGCATGCATAAAAGTAACGACATGTCAAGATGATGGCGATTGTAAATGCCGATTATACTTGCACCCGACTCAACAAGCCGCTGGCCAGCGCAGAGTCAACCATAGGTTTGTACTTTTATAGGGCCCTCCCTAGCAAGCGATAAACATACAAAAAAATAAAACCGGAAACAGCTAGCCAACGATTCGTTATACGTGCACCGAATTATATGGCGGCTTCCCTTCTATCCTACACGATTTATTTGTGTAGGATTTTTTTGAAAATTTGCAAAATTCACAACAAGCCGGACAATCCTTCACCATGGCGCATTACGAACAACACCGCGCTCAATTTGCGCCTTGATAACGTTAAAAAACCCGTTATAATATCATCATGCAGTAAATAATCCTTGGGAGTGGTTTGAATGGCATTGAATATAAAAAAGGCGATCTTGCATATTTTGCGCAGTGACGGTGCGCCGTCGGTTTTGTCACAGGTGGAGTTGGACATTGACAGTGAAGTTTGTGAAACTTTTATTTTAAAGCACGTGAAGAAATTGATTAACAACCCCGCCACGCGATCGGCTGTGTTTAAGCCGGAGTCGGCGGTTTTTTCCGTTTTGGGAGAATATCAAAGCGGTGCGGTGTATTTTAAAGAAACGAGTGTTGCGTTGGCTGAGCGGATGCTGTCGTTGATGGAGCGGTTCAAGAAGCTGCCGCCGTGCGATTTGCTGGTGGTACATATCGCCAACAAGGGTGCGGAGTCGTTGGCGATTGTAAAATTGGGTTATCAAGAAGTGTACAACCACCAATCCAAGGATGCGGACAACCAATTGACCAAGTCTACGGCGTTGCCGTTTGCTACGGGCAAGGTGGAATATGCTTGTTTGATTGACCTAAGCGGTGCCGCCATGCCCATCCACTTGATTGAAAAAGCAGAGGTGTTGGAAGGCAACGCCGTGCCGTACTTCTCCGAGTTGTTCTTGGAGTGCGACGCGTCGCCATCCAAAAAAGAGCAGGCCAAGCATATCGATGAATTGAACAACGAATTTGTGCAAGAATTTTTTAATAACGACCCCAAAATGACCGCCAAGATTAAATCTGCGTTGGTGGAAGAAGCCGAAAATGAAGAAGGTTTTGTGTCCATTGACAATGTGGCGGCGCAGGTTTTTGCCGAGGACGAGGCGCAGAAGGCGCAATATGTATCCACGCTGCGCGAGGCGGGCGTGGTTGCCGATGTACCCTTGGGCGAGCGTGTGGCGCGGTCGCAATTTGCCACGGCGCGCATCAAGGGTGACAATGGTGTGGAAATAAAATTCCCGGCGCATATGGCGGTGGACGAAGATGAAATTGAAATTACGACCCATGCGGACGGTACGGTGACGGTATTAATCAAGCGCTTGCGGTTGATGTAACCCGTGCACAACACACTATCTTTCGGCGAAGGCCGCGTGGCCATCGATGTTGGCGCGTCCAGCGGGCGCGTCATGTTGGGGCAGGGGAGCGCGATACGCGAAATACACCGCTTCCCCAATGAAATCATACAATCGGGCGGTCAACAATGTTGGGATGTTGATGCGCTTGAACGTGAAATCCGCACCGGTATAGGTAAATGCGGCGTGCCTTTGCGTAGCATTGGCGTTTGCACATGGGGTGTGGATTTTGTTTTGCTTGACGCACACGGCAATCGGTTGGGCAATGCCGTAGCCTACCGCGACAAACGCACACAAAACATCCGCGATAAAGTACACGCAATCATCCCCGAAGCGGAATTGTACACGAGCACGGGCATGCAGCCCATGATTTTTAACACGATTTATCAATTGGCAGCTTTGCAAGAAAGCGCGCCTTTTTTATTAGAGCAAGCGGCGCATTTATTGATGATGCCTGATTATTTTCATTATCGTTTGTGTGGGGCGATAACGCAGGAATATACCAATGCCACCACGACGGGTTTGGTAAATGCCCGCACCCGCACATGGGATGGGGAAATGATTGAGCGCTTGGGTTTGCCCGCGCGGTTGTTTATGCCGTTGACGCAACCGGGCACGGTGATTGGGCAGTACACGCCCGATTGTGCTGTGATTACTCCGGCTACGCACGATACGGCATCGGCCGTGGTGGCCGCGATGGACGATGCTATTTATATCAGTTCGGGCACGTGGTCGTTGATGGGGATCAAATTGGCGCAACCCGATACGTCGGAAGCGGCGCGTATTGCGGGGTTTTCCAACGAAGGCGGCATCGGCGGAAATATCGTTTTTTGCAAGAACATCATGGGTTTATGGATGATACAAGAAGTGCAACGCGAATTGCGCGCGCAAGGCAACGATTTTACCTTCGCTGCACTGTGCGAAATGGCTGAGGCTGTTGCAATCCCCAGTATAATAGATTGCGAAGATACGCGGTTCTTTTCTCCGGATAGCATGATTGCGCAGTTGCAAGCCGCCTGTGCGGAATCCAAACAGCCCGTGCCGCGCACCCCGGGCGAATTGGCGCGCGTCGTATATCAAAGTTTGGCGGTGGGATACGCCAATACTGCGCAACAAATCGAGGCGCTAACCGGGCGCAAGTACGGCAAGATCAATATCGTCGGCGGCGGCGGCAAGGCCAATTTCTTGAATCGCTTAACCGAAGAACACAGCGGGAAAAAGATAATTGCGGGGCCGTATGAAGCCACCGCCATGGGCAATATTTTGGGTCAAATGTAATCAACACAGCACTCAGGAGGAATGGCAATGAAATCAAATTATCTGCACCCCGCCGATCAATTGGTGGCCATTATGAATCGGATTTACGAAAGAGGGCTCACGACGACATCGGGCGGCAACTTATCTATATTGGAGGACAACGGCGACATATGGATAACCCCCAGTGGCATTGACAAAGGTGCGCTGACGCGGGCAGATATCTGTTGTGTCAAACCCGATGGCACGGTCGAAGGGCTGCACGCGCCGTCGGTGGAATTGCCGTTTCATGCGTTGGTATACAAAAAGCGGCCCGATATACGCGCAGTTTTGCACGCGCACCCGCCGCACATGGTGGCATTTTCTGTAGCGCGGTGTTTGCCGGCGTTAAATTTGATTGCCAATGCGCGGCAAGTTTGTGGTAAGTTGGCCATGGCGCCCTACGCGGTGCCCGGCTCGCCGGAGTTGGGCGAAAAAATTGCGGCGGAATTCGTCAAGGGCTTTCATATTGTGGTCATGGAAAACCACGGGCTGGTTGTGGGCAGCGGCAACTTATTCGATTGCTATTTAAAATTTGAAACGCTGGAGAATACCGCGCAAACGCAAATGCTAGCGGGCAAGTTGGGCGCATTGCAAGCCTTTGATGAAGATGATTATATAAAATCGCGCCATATTGCACGGCCAGAAAGCTTTGTCGTGGGGTCGCACAACGCGGAGGAAAATGCCGCCCGCCGCGATATGATTTTTTTCATCCGCCGTGCATACAGGCAGGGCTTGATTGGAGCGGCATCGGGAACATTTTCTGCGCGGTTGTCCAATGGTCAATTCTTGATCACGCCTGCGGGTGCGGACAGGGCGCATTTGACCGAAGGCGATTTGGTGCTGATGCACGGCGCATGTGCGGAATACGGCAAAATGCCCTCGCGTTTGGCAGTATTGCATAAACAAATTTACGACCGTCACCCGCAAATTAATTCGATTATGGGTGCGCAACCACCGCACGCCATGGCCTTTGCTGTAACAGATGCACCGTTTGATTCGCGTACCATCCCCGAAAGTTACATCATGCTGCGCAACATGAAAAAAACGACATTCCGCAATGTGTATCACGCGCCGGAAGCAGTAGCAGAGGTGATATCACCCCGCACGCCCGTGGTCATATGCGAAAACAATCAAATATTGGCGACAGGGGCTACGCTCTTGCAAGCTTTCGACCGATTGGAAGTGTGCGAGGCCACCGCCAAGGCCATTATAGCGGCCAAGGATATTGGTGCGCTGGTGCGGATATCGGACGAAGAAGTGGCGGATATCGACCGCGCATTTAAGTTGCCGTAATGTAACGAAAAATTGAACGAACTTCATGCAACCGGTTGCAAATTGCAACCGGTTGTTTTTAGTTTACCGATAATATTTCTGTGGGCGTTGACAAAATGACATCCGTGTCATATCATGCGTATATGACGCTGGTGTCATTGTCATTTTACAAATGATTTACATACACAAAGAGGAGGGAACTGCATGGCGCGTCCGCATATCGAACGCAGGCGAAAGGATAAACAAAAAAAAATCCTTGAGGCGGCGCGCCGTGTTTTTTGCCGCAAGGGATTTTTGGCGGTCAAGATGCAAGACATTATCGACGAATGCGGCATCAGCCGCGGGGGGATTTATATTTATTACGCATCCGTGGACGAAGTTTTTTTGGACGTGATGCGGCAGCGCAATGCAGAGGGGATTTCGTCGATTAACAAATCGGTGGAAACGCGCGAGCCGTTTTGGCATGTGCTGGATACGTACATTGCCAAGCAAAAGGAAAGATTGGTTCGTTTCGAGAACAGCCTTTTCCGTGCGTACTGTGAATATATCTTCTCGAAGCCGATGGCTGCGGTGCATGCATTCCGCGATTCACAATTGGCGAATTTGCGGGGTAGCGTGGAGGCAATTTTGCGCTTGGGCGAGAGCCAGGGCGTGGTGGCGAACGGTGATATCACGCAGTTGGCAATATTTTTTATTGCGGTGATAGACGGACTAAGCGTGTTGGCGCTAGGTGATGCGCTGACACAGGAAACAATGGACGCGCAATTCGAGTTGTTGCGCAATGTGATTGCACAATAAGGGAGCGGTTTATAAATGAAAAAAGTCTTGTTGGCAGTATTTTTATTAGTGATGGTTGCGGTGTTGGGCGCATGTGGGCGTGGCGACGATGAAACAGTGCAATCGATACGCATTGGTTTGACGGTGGACATGTCCAACCCTGTGGACGGACTGGCGGCCAGCCGTGCCATGGCGCAGGCGCTGGGGGATTTCTTGGGCATGCCCGTGGTAATGTACGAAGACATCAATTATTTGATCGGCACCGAGGCCATGCGCGGCGGGCATTTAGATATTATGCTGGTGTCAGCGTTCAACTATATTCATACGTCGGCGGCAGTGGATGTGGAAATGCTGGTGAGCCTGCCCATCCGCCCCGGCACGGTAAATAATTCTGTGTTTATTGTATGTGCGACCAACGAGGATATTTTTGCGGCAGAGGATATGCGCGGGCGCACAGCGGCTTTTGTGTCGCCCACGAGTACGTCGGGTTTTATTTTTCCGGTGTATTATTTGGTGAGCACGTTGGGTATCAACCCCGATTTAATCACCAATCCCGGATACTTTTTTGACACAGTGCTATTCACGCAGCGGCATGAAACCAATGTGGACGGCGTATTGTTGGGTGACTTTGATGTGGCGGGCATTGGCGGTATGTTTATCGAGAACATGGTGGAACGCGGTGAATTGGAAAGTGCCGATGCGGTGCGTATCATCGCCGCCACCGACCCTGTACCTAATCCAGCGTACATCATTCGCTCGGCGTTGGACGATGATTTAATTGAACGCATCCGCGAATTTTTCCTGACCTTCGACGACCCCGCATATTTTGCTGAAAACTGGGGTGATTCGAATATCCGCTTCACCGCGCCGGATTTGGCGGGTTTTGCTTATGTACGCTCGGTTGTGACTACACTGGGGTTGGATTGATGGCACTATTGGAAATCCGCGGACTGGTAAAAAAATTCCCCCAATCGGATGCGGAGGTCTTGCATGGCATAGACCTGAACATAGAAGCGGGGGAATTTGTCGTAGTCATCGGCCCGTCGGGTGCGGGCAAGACGACGTTGGTGCGTTGCATCAACCGGCTCATCGACCCCACAGCGGGCGAAATATTTTTTGACGGACAATTTACGCTAGGGTTGCGGGGCAACCGGTTGCGCAAATTGCGCGCACAAATGGGCATGATTTTCCAAGACTACAATTTAATCTACCGCAGCAATGTGATGCAAAATGTTTTGCACGGAAGGCTGGGGCAAATGCCGTTTTATCGATCGGCGTTGGGGTTGTATGCGCGTGATGACTTGCAACAGGCATACGACTTACTAACCGCCGTGGGGCTAACGGACTTCATGCATGTGAAGGCGCAAACCCTTTCCGGCGGGCAAATGCAACGCGTGGGCATCTGCCGCGCCATGATGCAAAACCCCAAGTTGTTGCTGGCCGATGAACCGATTTCGTCACTGGACCCGGCCAGCGCAAAAGTTGTGTTGGATCAAATCAAGTCACTGACCGCCGCACGCGGGTTGACCAGCATCGTCAATCTGCACCAAGTCGAATTTGCAAAGCAATACGCCAGCCGCATCGTGGGCTTGCGCCGTGGGCAAATCGTATTTGACGGCACGCCGGATGCATTAACCGGCGATGTGACCAATTATATTTATTCCTAAGTGATTCCTAAGCGGGAGGCCATGCCGTGTACGACGAACGATTTCGCATAAAATTTGGATTATCTGTTTTCGCCGTAGCCATTGTAGTTGTGGCGTGCTTTTTTTATTTGCGATTAGATGCGATTGCGATTTTTACAGTCGCGCCTGCTTTTTTATCTTTCATAGCGACGGAATTTATGCCCCCGGCATTGGATAATGCAAGTGCCTTTTTACTTCCCGCTTTATTTACGGTTGCATTTGCGGTGGTGAGCACGTTAATTTCGGCGTTTTTTTCATTTATATTTGCATTGATGATGACCGAAGCGATTATGCCGTATTGGACGGTGCGTTTTTCGGTGCGGTTCGTGATGACCTTTGTACGCAATATACCCGTCGTCATATGGGCGGTAATGATGGTGTTGATTTTTGGCGTTGGATCCATGGTGGGATTGATGGCGTTGATTATGGCAACCACGGGCTTTCTTTCACGCTCTTATGCGGAAAGCATCAATGAAATAGCCGTGCGCAAGCTGGAGCCTATGCGGGCCAGTGGGGTGGGGAAGCTCGCGATGATACGCCACGGCTTGCTGCCGGAGTTTGCCCCCGCATGGGTAAATTGGACGTTGTTTTCATTTGAATTAAATGTGCGGGCATCGGCTGTGCTGGGGTTGGTCGGCGTTGGAATTGGCATGGGGTTGACAATACAAACGCGCCTAACTTTCCGCCGCTTTCAAGACGTTGCGACCATGGTGTTGATATTGATCATTGTGGTGTTGGCAACAGAATTTATTGCCAATTGGATGCGTAATCGTTTCATGAACAATGTTAACGCAGCTTCGTCCGCTGCTCCGCCAAAAAATAATGTTTTGCGGGTTGTTCCCTTGCACGCATTAATAAAAAAATGGTTTGCCATCGTGGTTATTGTTTCTGTTTTTGTTCTGTGTATATTTTATATTGATTTGGATGTAGCGCGGTTTGTTGGGCGGCTGAACCGCGCACCTGATATCTTGCGGCAATTGATGCGAATTGACATAGGAATAATTACAACAGGGCTCCGTCAATTTTCAATTTCGTTTGCAATGGGGCTGGTGGGGTTGGTGCTGGGCGGATTATTGGCGTTTATGCTTGCTTTTTTGGCAGCAGACAATATCGCTCCATTTAAACCCTTAGCGATGGCTATAAAAGGGTTTGTAAGCATTGTCCGCGCTGTTCCTTCGTTAATATTTATCCTCATGATTGTAGCTGCGGTCGGGTTGGGGTACACAGCCGGGGTTGTGGTCTTAATTTTGTCATCCATGGGTTATTTAACAAAGGCGTTTGTAGGAACCATTGAAGAGCAGCACCGGGGCATTATCACAGCCATGCGCGCCACAGGTGCAGGCTGGTGGCAAATAGTATTGCATGGGTTGCTGCCCGCCGTTTTGACGGGTTTCTTCGCATGGCTCGCCATCCGTATGGAAACATCCGTAGCCGAATCTGTAACGCTAGGTGTTGTTGGCGCAGGTGGCATAGGTACATTAATAAGCCGGGCCGAACGCAACAGAGACTTTGCTGCTTTGACGACGTTGATTTTAATTATTGTTATATGTATGGCGGCGTTGGAGTGGGGATCGAATTATTTGAGGCGGCGGGTGGTTGCTAGGGGCTAAGGTCAAGACATCCGGGGGTGGCCCCGGACGCCGCAAAAAGGGTACGCCCTTCTTGACTACCCATATGGCTTCGCCGTCATTCGGTTATGAATAGTGCAAATTAATTGTATAAAAAAACCCGCCGAATGGGCGGGTTTTAAATTTAATCGATTCATGATTGAGAGGGGTGCCGGTTAAAGCCTTATTTGGCAACGCCCAAGGTCTTGAGCTTTTGACCTTAATCCTTTGACTTTATACCGAGCGCGTAACTAACTTAGAACGCAAACACCTTGTGCACACCTTTGCACGGCGGACGGTGCCGTTCTTTTCTACAATCTGTACACGCTTTACGTTTGAGCGCCAGATTTTGTTGGCGCGGCGTGACACTTGGCTACGCGTAATGCTGATGCGGTGGCCGGTTTGGATGGATTTATCACATACTTCACATTTAGCCATGGGGAACCTCCAGGAATGAATTCTCGAAGAGAATTCGTTATTTAGTCATTCACACGCAGGGGATTGATGCGCACGCCCGGACCCATGGTGCTGGCCAGGGTGATTGAACGCAGGTACGTCCCTTTGGCGGCGGTTGGTTTTGCCTTGATGATCGCACCGATGAGTGTGGTAAAGTTTTCGGCGAGTTTCTCGGTGCCAAAGCTGACCTTGCCCATGGGTACGTGGATGATGTTGGTGCGGTCAAGGCGGTATTCTATTTTACCCGCTTTTACGTCGGATACGGCTTTGGCTATGTCGGTGGTTACAGTGCCTGCCTTGGGGTTGGGCATCAAACCCTTGGGACCCAGTAAGCGACCAATGCGGCCAATAAGACCCATCGTGTCCGGCGTGGCAATCATAACGTCGAAATCAAACCAGTTTTCCGTTTGGATTTTGTTGATCATTTCTTCTGCGCCTACGTAGTCTGCACCGGCTTGTTCGGCTTCGGTGGCTTTGTCGCCTTTGGCGATAACGAGCACGCGCAGGTTACGGCCTGTGCCGTGGGGTAATACAACCGTGCCGCGTACTTGCTGGTCGGCATGGCGTGAGTCTACGCCCAAGCGGATGTGTGCTTCTACGGTGGCGTCAAACTTGGATGTGCTGGTTTTTTGTACAAGTTCGACAGCTTCGTTAACGTCGTATAGTTTCAAGGCCTCGACCAGTTTTGCGGCCTCTACGTATTTTTTTCCTCTTTTAGCCATTATCTAACCCTCCTTAACCTTCCACGACAATGCCCATGCTGCGCGCGGTGCCCGCAACCATGCTCATGGCCGTTTCAACTGATGCGGCGTTTAAGTCGGGCATTTTGAGCTCGGCTATCTTGCGCACTTCGTCTTGGGAAATGGTGGCGACTTTGGCGTTGCGGTTGGCTTCGCCGGATGCTTTGTCCAATCCGCAAGCTTTTTTCAGCAGGACGGCCGCGGGGGGTGTCTTGGTGATGAAACTGTAGCTGCGGTCGGCATACACGGTGATGACTACGGGGATAATCATACCCGCTTGAGACTGTGTGCGCTCGTTAAACTCCTTACAGAAGTTGGGGATTGCCAGCCCGTGTTGACCCAATGCAGGGCCTACCGGGGGGGCAGGGGTTGCTTTGCCAGCCTGGATTTGCAATTTAATCAAGGCCATGACTTTCTTTGCCATTCGTTTTCCTCCTTGTGGTGTTGGCGACGCGTCCATTGCATGCGCATCTCCCACTTATTTATGAAAGATTATTACATGCGTTGTAGCACGTGATAATCCAATTCAACCTGTGTTTCACGTCCGAATACGCTAAGCGCAATTGTAACGGTTTTCTTGTGGTGATTGACTTCGCGGACGTGGCCGATAGATGATTCGAACGGACCAGCGATGACACGCACCGTTTCGTCCACGTTCAAGTCTAGCTCGAAGTCGGGTACTTCTACGCCCATGGCGATAATTTCTTCATCAGTCAGGGGTACGGGCTTGGATGCGGGGCCTACAAAGCTGGTTACGCCGCGCGTGTTGCGGATGACGAACCAAGTGTCTTCGTTCATAACCATTTTGAGCAGTACATAACCGGGATAAATCTTGCGCTTGACGACCTTTTTTTGGCCGTTTTTCATCTCCAGCATTTCTTGCTCGGGTACGACGATTTGGATGATAACATCATGCAAGCCGCGGGTTTCAACGATTTTCTCAATGTTGGCTTTTACTTTGTTTTCGTAGCCGGAATAGGTGTGTACGACGTACCACTTTGCATCGGGGTGTATCGCCTCGACCAATTCCTCCGGGATAATGTCGGGATTGATTTGTACAGTATCACTCATGCCACTAACCTAAGAAAAACAAAATGAAGTTGCGCAAACCAAAGCTGAAAACACCGTCCAAAGTGGCAATGTAAGCACCAAAAAGAAGCGACACGACAATAACCGTTATCGTGTGTTTAATCAGCACTTGATTGGACGGCCATACAATGCGGCGGAATTCCGCTTTGTAATCATAAAAAGTGCTTGTAACCGGATCAGGAGCAGATGATTCATGTTTTTCTTTCTTTTTATCTTCGTTCATGTCCTGCCTCCTTATCTGGTTTCGCGGTGTTCGGTGTGAGAGTTGCAAAAACGGCAGAATTTCTTTACTTCCATGCGGTCGGGATGTTTCTTTTTGTCTTTGGTGGTTTGGTAGTTTCGTTGCTTGCAGGGTACACAAGCCAGCGTGATTTTCGTGCGCATGTGGTTTCCTCTTTTCTAGGTAGTTTGTATCAAAATTACAACATCAAAAAAGCGCGTCCGCGCTTGATAGGGGAAGAATAGCATATTCCGCCTGACGCTGTCAACATTTTTTAATGATTGATACACGAAAAGCGCAACAAAAAAATTTCAGTTGGTAACTGTCAGTTACCAACTGAAATTTTAAAAAGTGCTTAGAATTTATTGCGTGGATTATACGGCTTTAATGGATTCGATTGTTTGCGCTTGACGCGGGCGGTCATTAGCGCCTTTGTCGCATGCAGCGATGGCATCCAGTACTTCAAAGCCTTCAAGCAATTTGCCAAACGCGGCGTAACTGCCATCCAAGTGGGGTGCGTCTGCGTGCATGATGAAGAATTGGCTGCCAGCAGAGTTGGGATCGCCGCTGCGTGCCATGGACAGTACGCCACGCACGTGATTAACGGGATTGGCTATGCCGTTGGATGCGAATTCACCCTCGATTTGATAGCCAGGGCCACCCATGCCGGTGCCGTCGGGGCAACCGCCTTGAATCATAAAGCCCGGTATCACGCGGTGGAAGATCAAGCCGTCGTAGAAGCCGTCGTTGACCAAGCTAAGGAAATTTTTTACGGATTTGGGTGCGGTGTCGGGGTACAGTTCGAGTTTCATTTGCCCGCCGCTCTGCATGGTGATGATTACTTGTGGGTTCATTTTTTATTCCTCCAACATATTTTTTTCAACTGTATCACAGACAACATAAGTTGGAAAGGCGTGGTGCATACACTGTTTCACCGGGGGGAGGAACGATGAAATGAAACGGGTGACTTTGCACACAGAGCACTACATACCATTGCTTAGAGAATTTGCGCAGTCGTGGGGGCGCGGCGCGTGGGTTGCGGATATCATGCGGCTGCTGGCCGAAGTAGCCATGCGCGAGAATGCTATTTATGCCCACGCGCCACGTATGCGCGAATTTGCGCAGTCATTGTCCGATGCGCCCATGTACCGGCGCGAAGCCGCACAGTTGAAGCGTTTTTTGCACGACAACGACCGGTTGCATTTAGAAGGATACGTGCGCTTTCGAATGCGTGCTTATGCCGAAATGCTGGATATGCTGTCGTATCGGCTGATAAAAAAATTAAGAATTTGCGCGAATGAGGACTAGCCCTGCATGGAAATATATGGTAGTTATTAGCGCAATGAATTTTATCGAGGGGTGGTAAACATGCGCGAAGTTTTAAGCACATTGCTGGAAATTGAAAATGAAGCACGCAACGCGTCATATGTTGCCGAAGATGACGATTATACAACGCAAGCAGAAATCAAGCGGCGTGTAACCCAAATTGAGCGCGAAGCAAAAATGCGCATCGCAGCCCTAACACACGAAGCCGCAAACGAAACCAACGAGCGCATTAAAGAAATCGAAAGAGATTATCAGCAAAAAAATGCCGCAATGGAGTCCTTCTTCGCGCGTGCACATGACGGTCTTGTGGATAAAATTGTAAATGAGGTGCTGCATGCGCATTAATTACGCAGCATTGAATGCCAAAATTGCCGGGCGGCACAAGGTGTCCGCGGGGGATGGTGCGATTATTTTGCGCTGGTTACCGCACGGACCGGTGCGGGTGTTGATAGCAAATATGGTTGCCGTGCCAGGATATGCACGCACGGTCGAAGATTACATACGAATCTGGAAAAACGCCCGGCAATTAAGAGGTGTTAACGCACGCGTGGCGCAGGCCATTTTGGGTGCGGAAATTGATTTGCGTAATTTCATTTGGATGTACCGCTTGAAAAAATACCGCGGCATCACTGGGGAAGAAGCATTTGGCAAGCTGGTGCCTGTGCGGTGGCGGTTAAAAAACGCTTGTTGGCGGCGATTGGTCAATGCTCCCGATGAAGTGGCATTGCTTGGTGCATTGGCCGATGGCCCATATGCGAAAATTTTCGGCTCCTTTGTGCGGCCGGAGCATGCATTAGATGCCGCCGTAGCGCGTGTATGCCACACAGAGGCTAAGCGTCACCCCCAATCAATTGCCGCATTATTCGGCTTCCTTTTAAAAGTGCCGGCTTCGCCTTATGTGGTGCCGGCTTCGCCTTATTTGGTGCCAACATGGTAGAAAAAATGACCTATGTAAACATCGTCGGGCACATCGGCAGCATGAACCATGTGGTAAACCGATATTTCTCGCGGTACGACATCCAATTAGAGCCGGGTGAGACACACAGCGAAATGGAGCCCTTCTCCACGAGCAACCCCTATGCCGCCACGTTGCAAAAAGCAGAACGCTTCATGTTAATGATGGGTCATACGCCGCCGATTTTGCCCAGCATGGATACAGCAGAAGCCGTCAACCTCGTTGAAGACGCATATCGTTTGTACGAGGCGCGGGAAGAAGCCTTGCGTGCGCGTGAACATGCAATGACTCAAATGGAAGAATATCTGGCACGCATCGCTCCGTTTACGGCGATTATTGACGACTTGCGCAAGCTGGGTGAAAGTACGTTTCTTCATTATAAATGCGGTCGACTGGACACCGTGCATTACAAGCAATTCGAAACATTCAAGCACGAGGACGAAAAAATTATATTCATCCCTACCCAACGCAACGCAGAGAGCGTGTGGGGGGTGTATTTTACGCCCATGCAGCACGCGCAAACGGTAGATGCGATATTCGCCGGGTTCAATTTTGAAGTGATTTCGTTGGAGGGTGAAGGATCGGCGGCGGCACGCGGGCGGTTGGCGCAAGAGGTGCGTAGCTTGTCGCAGGAGACACTGGCGCGGCTGGTTATCGAAGGGGTTAACCCCATGCGCTTGTTCGCAGCTTGTGCACATGTGCGCACGTTGTATAAAAAATTTGATGTAAAAAAATACGCCCGATTGAGTCGCGGGCGGCGTGTATTTGCGTTTTCCGGTTGGATGGGTGCGGACGATGCAAATGCATTGGATAAAGAAATGCAAGCAGATAATCTGCTCCTATTTACCCTTGGCGAATCCAACGCAGGTGCCCCCACGCGGTTGCGCAATTGGCCTGTGGTGCGGCAATTTGAATTTTTCACCCTGATGTACGGCTTGCCGTCGTATGGTGAGGCCGATCCGACATTTGTGTTGGCGGTGACGTATACGCTGTTATTTGGCTTGATGTTTGGCGATGTGGGGCACGGGATGGTGCTGGCGGCTTTGGGTGCTGTTTTATTGTGGATACATCGTAAACCGCTGGGGGGGATTGTCGCGGTGGTGGGTGTGTCGGCCATGGCTTTTGGGTTTTTATATGGCAGCATCTTTGGTGTGGAAACGATGTTGCCCGCTTTATGGCGGCGACCCGCGCAGGATATTACCGGGATGCTACTGTTCGCGGTGGGGCTGGGTGTGGTACTGGTGGTTATTTCGATGGGTATCCATATGTACAACGCGTTGTGTCGTAGCGATGTGGGTGCGTTTATTTTTAGCGCGAATGGGTTAGCGGGGTTGCTTTTTTATGGCACGGTGGTGTTTGGGGCTGTGCAGGTGTGGGGTATGGAGGGGGCATTTCCTTGGTGGGTGCTGTCGTTCCCGTTGCTACTACTAGCTGCGAAATTTCCGCTGGAGGCATGGATGGCAGGGCGTAGTGTTATCCCAGAGGGTGGTGTGGGGGCATTTATTTTCCGCACTGTCATGGAAATATTTGAAACGCTGCTGACGTATTTGACCAATACCATATCCTTTGTGCGGGTGGGGGCGTTTGCCATCAGTCATGCGGGCATGATGCATGTAGTGGTGCAATTGTCGCAGGGCACGCGTGGTGCCAGCAGTTTAATCATTTTTATTTTGGGCAATGCGTTGGTGATCATTATCGAGGGGTTGTTGGTGGCAATCCAAGCGTTGCGGCTTGATTTTTATGAAATATTCAGCCGGTTTTACCGTGGGGGCGGGCGGGTGTTTTCATCGCACAAAATTAGTGGTTCGGACAATCCGCACCGCATTAAGGGAGCAGAACGAAGATGAACAAAAGCAGAAAAAAGCGGTGGCTGGCCGCACAAATCGTGATTTTTGCAGTTATTTATATAACGGCGGCGGTATTTTTATTTGGTGTGCGGGTACAAGGCGCACAGGCAGATGACGGCAATGATTGGGCTGTGGCGGCGGCATTTATTGCTGCAGGACTGGCCACGGGGCTGGGGGCAATCGGTACGGGCATCGCGGTGAGTTCGGCGGCGTCGGCAGCAATCGCAGCGGTGAGTGAAAATGAGCAGAATTTCGGCAAGGCGATGATTTTTGTGGCGATGGCAGAAGGGATTGCGATTTATGGATTATTAATCGCATTCATGATTTTGGGGCGGGTGTAATAGATATGGTTGAAGCGCATTTAGATTACTTTGCACAAGCAATGCTGGGCGAAGCTGCCGCCATGAAGCGGCGCATGGCACGCGCTAACGAAAAAAAGCGCCAAGCTGCGATCATGGCTGCCATTAATGAATCACGCGCACGCGTAGCTGAAGAAGTTCAAAAAAGCACACAGCAATTGTTAATTGAACGCAATAAAAAATTAGCAGCGTTGGTCACGCAATCACGCGAGAAGTATTGGCAGCACAAACAAAAATTACTGCACGATTTATTTGATGTAGCTGAAAATCGTATAAATAATTTTGTCGCATCGGATGCATATCCAAGATATATGCAGGAGCGAATACATGCCGCAATGCGTGTAAATGAGTTTACCACCGTGCAATTGATGCAACGCGACATAGAAGCAGCATTTGAGTTGCCGAAAAATTTAACCGCAGAAGCAAGCACGGATGATTTTATTGGGGGATTTATTTTAATAAATGAAGCGCGCACACAAAGAATCGATTACACCCTATTAACCCAATTAAAAGAGGCTGAAGACCATTTTGATGAACGGTTTGGTGGCGATATTGGTGATAAATGATAAATCGGCTGACAAACAAAGCGGCGTAATCATGGGTATAGACGGGCCAGTGGTGCGTGTCATAACCGACAAAATCGGTATTTTTGCGGTGGGGGAGATTGTGCATGTGGGGGCGCGTGCTATGATGGGGGAAGTGATTTCGTTGCGTAGTGTGGAGGGTGACGCCATCGTTGGGCACGATTCCGCACAAAACGGAGTCGCGGATAAAGATGAAGCCGTTGTGCAGGTATTCGAAGATACTACGGGTTTGTATGTGGGGGAACCGGTGCATGGAACGGGGCGTCCATTGTCGGTGCGGATTGCGCCCGGCTGGGTGGGGCACGTGTTTGACGGTATTGGCCGGCGGTTGGATGCGCCCGGCGAAAAAAAATGGAATGTACATATCTGCGTAAAACCGGGTGACTCACTTGACCATCATGCAGAATGGGCGCATGTGCATGAAACAGAAGCCGTAATCTTTAAAGCCATGCTGCCGCCGAATATTTGCGGTGTGGTATTGGAATGCGCGCCCGATGGTGAATACAGTGACACAGAGCCGTTGCTTGTTTTGCAACACGGTGATGAGCGGCACGTCCTTTCATTGGCACACTTTTATCCGGTGCGTATACCGCGCCCGATTTGTCATCGTTTGCCACCGGAGCGGTTGCTGACTACTGGGGTGCGAGTGGTTGACAGCTTATTTCCTGTGGCGATGGGTGGGGTAGCAGCCATGCCGGGGGGATTTGGTACAGGCAAGACCATGCTGCAGCATGCCATTGCCAAAGGGTGCGATGCCGATTTGATTGTGTACATAGGCTGCGGCGAACGCGGCAACGAAATGGCCGCCGTATTGGAAGACTTCGGCACATTGATGTCCCGGATGGTGCTCATCGCCAATACATCCGACATGCCTGTAGCCGCACGCGAGGCGAGTATCTTCACAGGATTGGCGGTGGCGGAGGCATACCGAGATATGGGCTACAACGTAGCGGTGATGGCAGATTCTACATCTCGCTGGGCAGAGGCCTCGCGTGAATTATCCGCGCGCCTACAGGAAATACCCGCAGAAGAAGGCTACCCCGCGGATTTGGCTGCGCGGCTGGCAGCTTTTTATGCCCGCGCAGGTGCGGTGGTGAATGTGAACGGTACGCGGGGTTCGGTCACGTTGATTGGCGCGGTATCGCCGCAGGGGGTAGATTTCTCTGAGCCGGTGACGGTGTACACCAAGCGGTATGTGCGCACTTTTTGGGCGTTGGATAAAAGATTGGCATACGCGCGGCATTATCCTGCGGTGGATTGGCTTGCTTCATACAGCGATTACATCGATTTGCTTCCGCCGGAAACCGTTCGTCTGCGTGCGCGTTTATTGGACATTTTATTAGAAGAAGCGCGAATTATAGAAATTGTTAAATTGCTGGGGTCACAAGATTTGTCCGACGCGCAGCGCGATACATTGCGGGCGGCTAAAGAAATTAGGGAAATCTTTTTGCAACAAAATACCTTCGATCCGGTGGACGCGTACACCCCACCGCAACTGCAAGCGCAAATGATGGCGCATTATATATGAAGCGCGAATACCTAGCCGCGCAAAAAATAAGCGGCAATTTAATGGTGTTCGAAAATGTCCATGATGTAGCTTACAACGAAATCGTACAAATCCGCTTCGCTGATGATACCCGCGTCGCCACCGGGCGCGTAATCGAAATGGCGGGTGACAAGGCGGTTGTGTTGGTTTTTGATGGCGTAGCGGATTTTACGTTGACGAATACGCGCACGCGTTTTATGGGGCGGCCCATGACGTTGGCACTTTCCCGGGAAATGTTGGGACGCGTATTTGATGGAATGGGGCGGCCGACGGACGGCACGGCACGATATGCTGCGGAAGTCACTCGTCCGATTAACGGCACCCCCATGAATCCCACTCATCGCCAATCCCCACACTTGCCTTTGCTGACGGGCGTGTCGGCCATTGATGGAATGATGACTTTCATGCGTGGGCAAAAATTGCCGATTTTTTCGGGCGATGGGTTGCCGCATGACCAATTGGCGGCGCAAATTGCCGCGCAGTTTATTAGCGTCACAGGGGAAGATGCGGTGGTGGTTTTTGCCGCTATGGGGTGCAAATTCGATACGGCTACGTTTTTTCGCCGCCAATTTGAAGAAAGCGGTGCATGGGCACAAACGGTGCTATTTCTTAACATGGCCGATGACCCGGCCGCCGAGCGGCTCATTACACCGCGGCTGGCTTTGACCGCGGCGGAATACTTCGCTTTTGATCACGCCCGCCACGTTTTGGTAATTCTCACCGACATGACTGTTTATGCCGAGAGCGTTCGTGCCATCGCATCTGCACGCGGCGAAATCCCCGGCCGTCGTGGGTATCCGGGGTATCTGTATTCCGATTTGGCCACGTTGTACGAACGTGCCGGAACGCGCAAGGACAATCGCGGGTCGGTCACGCTCCTGCCTATTTTGACGCTGCCCGATGACGATATCACACACCCCGTACCCGATCTCACTGGTTTCATCACCGAAGGGCAAATCGTGTTAGCACGCGATTTGCATGCGCGGGGTATCTACCCGCCGATAGCCGTACTGCCGTCGTTGTCGCGCTTGATGAAGGATGGCATTGGCGCAGAAAAAACACATGCCGACCACGCCGCACTGGCGCGTAAAATATTTGCAATTTATGCGCAAGTGGCTGATATCCGCGTACTGCGTACCATCGTGGGTGACGATGGTCTAACCGAAGCAGATAAAAATATACTCGCATTCGGCGATGATTTTGAATCACAATTTATCCACCAAGATGTCACGCTGCGATCTTTGGACGAAACCCTTGGCATCGCCCGCAAACTTGTGGCGTATTATCGCCTGTAGTATACTCCGCGTATTATTGCTAACATAGTAAGGAGCTACCCATGGCCGTGATTAATTCACCCACCAATTTCCGCGTATTGCAATGGGCGAAGTTGAAGCAAAAAATCCAACGTGACAAGTCAAAGCAATTCATCGCAGAGGGGTATCACTGCTTGGCCGAAGCATCCAAGGCCAATTGCTTACTCGAAACCATTTCTACCGAATCGGGCGCGCCCTTCGGCGTATCGCATCATCAAGTTTCCTACGATGTGTTGGCGAAATTATCGTCCATGGCCACCCCCGCCAAGATGCTGGGCATTTGTAAAATGCAACCCGCCCGCTCCCCGGGCGAAAAAATCTTATTGATTGATCAAGTGCACCACCCCGGCAATTTGGGTACGATTATCCGAAATGGGGTGGCTTTTTGCGTGGACACAATAGTCACGCATGCATCGGTAGACATATATAATCCCAAGGTTGTGCAAGCGTCGCAAGGCATGGTTTTCCATCTGAATATAATGAAGAAACCCCTGCGCGATTACATCACGGAAATAAAAGCGCAAGGTTATCAAATCATTGGAACCGACGTGCGAGACGGCATGCCGTTGCAAAAAGCCCGCGCTGCAAGCAAACACGCCCTCCTGTTAGGCAGTGAGGGCGACGGGGTGGGGGAGGACTTATTATCGCTGTGTGACATCAAGGTACATATTCCCATGCATCCGCTGTGTGAATCATTAAATGTAGGCGTAGCGGCGGGAATACTTTTGTATGGATTAAGAAGGGAGTGCTAACATGTACCCAAAAATCGGTATTCGCCCCGCCATTGACGGCCGTTGGGGCGGCGTAAGAGAAGGATTGGAAGAAAAAACGATGGCCATGGCAAGCGCGGCGGCGCAACTCATTGGCACGTTACGTTACCCCGACGGCACCTTCGTGGAATGCGTCATCAGCCCCACGACCATTGGCGGCGGCGCAGAGGCTGCCCAATGCGAAGCTTATTTCGCAACGCATAACGTTGTTGCCACATTAACGGTCACTCCCTGTTGGTGCTACGGGTCGGAAACGTTTGATATGAACCCGGCGACCATCAAAGCCGTGTGGGGCTTCAACGGCACGCAGCGGCCGGGCGCGGTATACCTCGCGGCGGTTATGAGTGCCTACGCGCAAAAAGGTTTGCCTGCGTTTAGCATCTACGGGCGCGATGTGCAGGACTTGGAAGATAACACCGTGCCCGATGACGTGCGGAATAAAATCCTTGACTTTGCCAAGTGTGCAATCGCCGTGGGATGGATGCGCAATAAATCTTATGTGAACATGGGTAGCGTCAGCATGGGCATTGCGGGCAGTTATTGCAATGAAGCGTTCTTTCAAAAATATTTAAACATCCGAGCGGAGTGGGTAGATCTCACCGAAATCTTGCGCCGCATGAAATTGGAAATCTACGACGCAGAAGAATGCCAAACCGCCCGCGCATGGATAGCCACTCACTGTCGCGAGGGCATAGACGTAAACGAGGGTAAAGCGGTGCCCGATATTATCACGCGTTCGAAGGTTGTACCTGCCGATGAAGATTGGGACTTTATTGCCAAGATGACCGTCATTATCAAGGATATTTTGCACGGTAATCCTAAATTGTCCGCATTAGGTTGGCATGAGGAATCACTGGGCAAGAATGCCGTAGCCGGGGGATTCCAAGGCCAGCGTCATTGGACAGATTGGCTGCCCAATGGTGACTTCACCGAAGCAATCTTGGCGTCTACTTTCGATTGGACAGGCGCGCGCGAACCCATGACCTTCGCTACAGAAAATGACACGCTCAACGGCGTGTCCATGCTATTTGGTAAATTGGTGAGCGATACCGCACCATGTTTCCATGATGTGCGCACGTACTGGAGTCCGCAGGCGGTGGCTAAAGCGATGGAGCCTGATGTACCTCATACCAATACTCCCCGCCAAAGCGAAAAAAATCCACCAAACCTTCCAGAGAAGGCGCGCGGCGGATTTATTCATTTGATAAACTCCGGCGCAACCGCATTGGACGGCACCGGCGCCTCCAAGGATGCCAACGGCCACGGCACGATGAAACCCTTTTGGGAAATGACGCAAGCAGACATCACTGCCTGCCTAGATGCTACCCGCTGGTGCCGCGCCAACAATGAATATTTCCGCGGCGGCGGATACTCTAGTCAATTTAAATGCCAGGCCGAAATGCCTGTAACCCTGCTGCGCGTCAATATCATTGAAGGCGTCGGCCCCGTATTGCAAATCGCCGAAGGCCACACTGTAGTGCTTGACGACGCAATCCACGCCAAACTCGACAATCGTACCGACCCCACATGGCCAACGACGTGGTTTGTTCCCAACTTGACCGCCGGAAATCCTGCTTTTGCCGATGTATACAACGTGATGGCAAACTGGGGTTCCAACCATGGCGTAACAGTACACGGCCATGTGGGCGATCGTTTAATTACACTGGCGTCCATGCTGCGCATCCCCGTGTCCATGCACAACATTGAAGCAGTGCGCATTTTCCGTCCGCACGCATGGGCAGCGTTCGGCACGGAATCACCTGAAGCAGCCGATTATCGCGCTTGTGCAACATACGGCCCGCTATATAAATAAAATTTCTTTCCTGCAAAAAACGCCATCCGCGGCATTGCCGGATGGCGTTTTTTATTTATCTTTTTGATTTCTTGTGCAGGAATAATCCAATCGCCAATAATGCAGATGAAATAGCGAGGTAGAAGCCCCATATCAAATATAAATTAATGTCGGTGTGACCCGTTTGGGGTATAGCGCCAACATTGACGCCATTGTGCGGTGCATCAACGGATGGTGCTTCTGCATGAAAGACCCACGTTGTGGTTTCATTATTCCAATGCCATGTGCCCAAGACGATCCCCACATCGTTAATTTCGATCCAATACGAATCATCCTCGGATGGAATCAATTCGTTGTTAGTACCGGTGGAGATCGGAGGAATTGTAACAACAGGGATTGTAACTATAGCGGTTTCCGGCTCAGGTTCGTGCACATTTGCCGGTGTTGTGGTTTCTGGTGTTGTAACATCCGGCGAGGTGGACGACGGGGTGGGGTTTGATGTTGTGGCTGGCGGGGTAGTTGACGATGATGAGGGGTTTGCCGTTGTAACCGGTGGGGTAGTTGACGATGATGATGGATTTGCCGTTGTAACCGGCGGCGTAGTGTCTGATGATGAGGGGTTTGATTTTGTGATTGGCGGTGTGGTAGACGATGATAAGGGGTTTGCCGTTGTAACCGGCGGGGTAGTTGACGATGATGAGGGATTTGCCGTTGTGGGTGGTGGCGGCGTGGTAGTTGACTCTAATGGTGGTGCAGTAGTCGTGGTTGGCTGCGTTGTTGTGGGCACCGTCGTAGGTGAAGTGGTTGTAACGGATTCTGTCGTAGGCGATGTTGTTGTAGCGGGCTCTGTCGTAGGCGATGTGGTCGTTGCGGGTTCTGTCGTAGGCGGTAGCGTCGTTGGTTCCGGTTCATTGGTGACAATCAACGTGTTTATGATACCGCGGTGGATTTCTGCATCAAATAAGTCAGAAAAATATTTGCGTTGTTCGTCCGTTACATTTGCTCCGTTAAGGGTAAAGAATGTATAAGGACGGTCGGGAAGCAAATAACCTTGTGGTGCTGCAGTTTCAACCAACATAAAGATATAAGCAAAATTCCAAACCAATGCTGTCGAAGTGAATGTAATAACGCCGTCGGCATTTGTAATACCGCTTGCGTTTATATAATAGAAGTCGATTTCGTCTATGGTGCGGCGGCGATTAAAATTTGCTCCGCTAAAAGTGCCGTGATACGGTAAATGTGTAGCATAGAGCGAAAATTCTGCACCTTGCAATGGGTTTTGGCTGTTTGTGCTTTCTTTTATCAGTTCGATGATTGCGGTTGGCGTGCTGCTTACCAAGGCATGCATGGTATAAGTGAATCCTTCAATAGACGATTCCCATTCATAGAAACCTACCAATTCGATGGTATTGTTTATATCGTTGGGTGTATTGGCAATCGCATCTACCATTACATCATACGAAAATCGGATGGGTGCTCTGTTTGGGACAATTACGGAAAAATTTTGTGCGCTGTTAACAGACATGTACCACAAGCCATATGTGGTGCTGACAGGTTGCCTGCGCCATATACCATTCCACCGCTCGTTAACATTGTCCCAATCCTGCACTTCAATGATGAATGAATCCGGCACCAATGATAAATTAGGGCTCATGGTATCCATTGCGGTAAATTGGTTTATGTTTGAACCAGGAGCAAGTTCGGCACCCGATTGGTTGATTACGATTTGTACATTAATTCGATTGGTGGTACCCACAGGGATCATGTCTTTTTGCAACGGGTAGCCCGGTAAATGAAAGGTATGGGGCTCTGTATTCATAAATGTACCGCGTGCCGGGCTCGTTATTGAAGGATGAGAAAAAATAATCGACTCGCTAATAGCAGTAGGGTCAACGACGCGTGTTTGATATCGGATCACCAGCCGTGGACTTACATGTTGGGAAGAACCGGTTTGTTGAAATATTTCCAACAAATTACCCACGATGATATTTTGTGACGACATGTCCATGATGTTTAAAGCGTTTAAATCAACATTAAATCCGTTGGGCAATAGGGTTAATGCATTTGAATGAACCAATGCGCCACCGCTCTGTGCGGTAGGTTGATAAGGGCCAAAGAACCGGTGGACCATACCGCTATCGGCAACGCCGCCCAATACTTCTACATAGAACGTTCCGGGCAACAATTCCATACCGGGGTGCAAGGTTTCTGCAAAAAGGCCTGCGAAATTACCTTGCTCATCAAAAAACAGCGGATTGGTACGGTGATTAACACGCGCATTTAACTGCACGGTATGGTGAAACAACATATCATCAATCAAATCTACACTGACATTGCTGTGGATGGGCCAATCCAAACCATGGAAGTGACCGCCGATTACTGCATCGTCCAAAACAGAACCGTTGCTGTTGCCGGCTTGTACCTGCGGTTGAATAATGTTATTGGGGCTTTGGCGCAGCAGGGATTCAATGGTCGTTACATTGCTTGCCGGTGCAATAGAACTCAAGCTCAGCGGAGACACCGAACCGACCGGGGTCAAACTCAAGGGAACATAATGCGTTACATAAATGGTTTGGTCGGTATTAAACGGCCAACGCGATTCGTTGCGGTCGGTTGCATTATCGGTGCCAAAAACCATGACCCATTCATGCGGCGCGCTGCCGGGGATGATGGTATGCGTTACCGGTTCGCCACCGGGGTACAGCGTTACACTGCGTTGTTGGGGTATGGGGTTGTAAAATGCAATGGTGTTGGCCGTGTTGTTTAATCCAACGTCGGAATCATTAGTGCGCACAAAAAGTCTGTCCACCAGCACTACCGGTCCTTGATATTCGCTGCCCGGTACAGCAAGTCGTGTAACCAAACGTGCATACCATTCACCTGTTTCGGGATTTTGCCACAATTGGTTGCCGATTTCTGCATGGCGGCGTACCGACATTACGCCCATGACATCATGTTGCATATATCCGCGCACGCGTTCTACCAAAGCGTTGTTACGATAATGATAAATATGATTAAAGAAGCGTACATTAGCCGTCGGGTTTTCATGCAGCGTATCAAACAAGAAAATAACACGATACACTTCGCCCAAGGGTTGCCCCGCACGCACGGCTGTTCCGCTTGGAATAATAAAATCCGTAGGGGGTATTACAAACGTAAAAGAAGTTCTGCAATCGGACAGCGAAAAATACGGCGCAAGGGCATTACGTACAGCGGTGTTGGTCATATTCAATTCCGCAATGCGGTCAAGATTGGAGCCGGAAATGGCAAAATCAATATTTTGTCTTACCGTTGCACCCGAACCGCCCTGATTAACGATGGTGGGCATTCCGTATAATCGAATGCGCATGGGTTGCGATGTAAGACCGCCCACTGCGGGAAGATTCGCATCCCGAAAATAGATGGCGCTATGGTTTCCGGCAACGGGTTGTAAAACGTCAATCAGCATATCACCGTTCATGGGATATCTGCCGTTGCCTACGCGCGCACCCCAACGCATGCGCCAATTTGTATCGGTGGTGTGCTGCCTAAGCAAATCAACATGGGCAGAGCCGGGGTCGCGACCTTTGCCGGATTCGGGTAACCGTCTTTCTGCGCGGCTTGCCGCATGTGCTTCAATAGGGTTTGTATTGCTGCCAACAGCGGTAGCCATGGAACGCAGTGTGATTAAAAATTCATACGTACCGCTCGCAGGATGAAAATAAACGGGTGTAGTTAAATGTAAATTGTTGTCAATCAAAGTGTGGAGGTGTACGCGGTATTCCACAATGATGTGGTCATCCGGCTCAAGCATATTATTGCCTGGGAAATGAACCGTGAAATATTCCAACACGTTATCCAAGCCATTCATAGATATTAATTGATATGTGACTGTAAAATTCGATACGGGAATATCGTTTGCTTGCACGCTTGTGACTTCAATGGCTGTGTTGTTCTGTGGGTTGCGAAGGGGCATGTTGGCAACGCCGCCAAAGTTACCAAAACCACCGGCAAAATCCAGCGCTACATTCAAATGCACACCGTTGGCGGCATCGGTGCCGTCAGAGCTAATGGCGGCGGTGTATTCGATAAAGCTATTGGCAACCAGCCATCTACTGTTTTGCATGATACGCAAGCGGGCAATGGGTGGGCGCACCGTAATGGTAATAATATCAAACTCGATGGAACCGCCGGGAATGTAATCTACACGAGCGCGCACACCCAATTCAAATTGGGTATTTGTTGCAATGTCGAAAAAGTACATATAACTACCATTATGATTGATTTGGTGGAATTGAACGCGCAGCAGGCCGTTTGTATCCAACCATAATCTGCCAACCTCTTGATTGTTGGCGTTGAATATTGCTTCATTATTAATGGGGTGCCAAACAAGTACCGAAGGCAATTGATAAATAAGGTAACCGTCGCTGTTATGTTGCATTTGCAATATTTCGTTTTCGTTGAATGTAATCGCGAAGCGAACTTCTTGCCCATGTTCAATATCGCCAGCCGCCGTTCCGCCGCCGGGGTACAATGAAATATTGATGTTGGTGACAAATAAAGACAAATCATACGAATATAAAACGCCCTCAAGTGCGTCACCGAAGGTATTAATCTCGTAAGAAAAAACGTATTCGTCATCAATGCATTCGTAATCGACGTATTCATCATCAGTGCATTCATAATCGATGTGTTCGTCGTCATTGCATTTGTAATCGGCATAATTATCGTCGGAGCATTTGTAATCGATGTATTCGTCATCGTTGCATTCGTAAGCAACGTAATCCTCATCTTCGCATTCGTAAGCGATATATTCGTCATCCTTGCATGCGTCGTCTACATACGCTTCATTTATATCTCCATCATCAACATCATCCCAAGTTGCGGCATCGTCATCCGATGAATCGCTGTATTCGATATACGTTGATTCTTCAACATACTCGTATACATTGGCGTATGTGTTATATACACTTCCGAATGCGATCGAAAATGCTAAAAAGCACGCCAGTACTTTGAAATTAAGTTTTTTTGTCCGTTTCATGCCAATCCTCCTGTGTAAGCAACACGATGGTTAAATTGCCCATGGCACAATTTTACTATTGAAATTACCCTTCATGTTTAAAGGTTTCCAATAATTAATAATTTATGAATGCACAAAAAAATGCCGAACGGGTTAAGTTCGTTTTTGTGAGTCAAATGGGGTGCCGCCGTGTTACAAATATGTAGGTACTGCAGAGACACATGATACATATTTCTCAAGCTTTGTAAAGCGCTATACGGGATTGTAATATTTGCGTAATATTTTAAGTGGGGCGTTTATTCGAATTTACAAGCGTCAAAATAATGATTAAAGGTTGTTGCATCGCACATTTGCGTGCCTTCGCGTGTGATGGTGGCGGTGGCGGCTGCTACAGCGCAGCGCAGCATATAATCAAGCGCGATATGATTAAGTTTGTCTTTTCGCATGCCATGGATTAATCCTGCAACCATGGCATCCCCCGCACCCTGCACAGCTTTTACATCGACGGATAGCGGCGGTGCGTAATGTGTTTCATCCTTAGATATAAGCAAGGCACCCTGCGCTCCCATGGAGACGCATACAATATGCACGCCCTTGCCAATTAACACGCGAGCGAAATTAATAATAGCATCGTGCGAAGAAAGTGTTACGCCGAAAGTACTTTCCAATTCAAATAAATTGGGCTTAATGAGAAAGGGGACACGCAAGGGGGGGGCTGGTGTGTTGTAACCTATGGCCAAACGCAGCGCTTCGCCTTCGGTGTCAAGAATCACACGCCCCGGCCAAGCAGCGCATAAGCGTGCATAAAAATCAGCCGGTACATTTACAGGGCGCGAACCGCTCAAAACAAGGATGTCCGATTTGCCGGATTGCGCGCGTGTCATAATTTTTTTTACCAATGTATCTTGCGCTGCGTTTGAAACGTATGCGCCCGGTTGGTTTAGTTCTGTCATTTCGCCCGCGGCATCGTATAATTTGATGTTTACCCGCGTGGGCGCGTCTACGTTAATGAAGTCATGCAAAATACCTGCGTTGTTTAACTGCGTGATGATTTCTGCGCCATTTTGCGTAAAGTGGAATCCTGTGCAGAAGGGATCCAACCCCAAATTTTTTAATGCAAAGCAAACATTTAATCCTTTGCCGGCGATGTCTGTACGCGTTTGGGTAACGCGGTTCATACCGCCGCGTGTGAAATGGTTAATATGCCACGACCAATCAAAGCAGGGATTGAGGTTAACAACCGTTACCATTATATAAGTCTCCGCGTTAATGTACTTTCATCGTCATATAATAAGCTGGCGATCGGGATATCCAAAAGCGTGTAGCATCCGGGGGATTGTCTGCATGCGGCACGTGCCGCTGCTACCATAATTTGTGCGGTAAGCGCAGGGTTATTGATGCGCATATCGAAAGTAAACTGTTGGTTGTCTATACGCCCGGATGCGCCCTTGCGCACCATATTGACGCCATGCCCCACATCTTGCAATGCCGTCACATCTTCCACTTGCATGACGTGGGTTTCGTCCTTGGCGAAATAACCATCGGTTTTGATTGCCGCCGCAACGATAGTAAAGTCATAACCGGTTTCTAATTCAATATATACCATACGGCGGTGCAATCCCGTACCCAAGGGAATAGTCACCGACAAAGCGTTGCGCACACCTTTGATGGCTTTGGCTGCCACTGTATGCCCCATGCTCATCCCTGGGCCGTAATTGGTGTATGTGATCCCACGCGGGGCAGAAAATTCAAAAATTCCACGTATCATTGAGTTAACACCCGGATCCCATCCTGCGCCGATCACTGCCACGCTGCCATATGCCTTGCCTGCCGCATCCAACCGCTGCCGCAAATCCACCATTGCATCGCCGTGCAGGTCATAACTATCCACCGTGTGTATGCCGCGTGATAAATATTTAATGGCGTCGTCCGGCACCGACCTTGATGGAACGCATAATAAAGCTGCGTCGACTTTGTGCAGTTCATGAACATCTTCCGCAACCGTGAGATATGCCGGAACACCCTTTTCTTTCCATTTCGTGCGGTCGCGCAGCACCACGCCTGCGCATTCCATATCTGGTGCGGCTTCAATAGCATCCAATACCGCCCGTCCGATATTTCCGTACCCTACGATGGTTATCCGCTTCATATTAATTCCTCCAAGTAACCGATTGGGCTTATTTTCAAGTTTTATTTTGTAATATAAATGAAATAAATGCAAGATATAATCGGGTTCACAACTTTTTATATTCACGATTGACATTTTTCGCGCTTATATTTATGCTAGCCACGGTATGGAGGTGTTACGTGTGATAGAAGAATGTCAGTTGCGTATTTTGTTCACTTCAGACATGCATGGCAATATCATGTATCTACCCATTGCGGACGATGCCAATACGTTGGTCATCGATGGCGGCGATACCATCCAAGGCAATCCACTTGCCACCGTAGCTGCGAGCGAACCGGACGGTGCCGTACAAATGGCGCAAGCCATGAATGCCGCCGGGTACGACTTTGTCATCGTAGGCAATCACGATTTTAATTTTGGCCAACCATATCTTCGTACATATTTACAAAATTTATCGGCAGTGTGTCTTTGCGCTAATGTGCAAGGACCGCTGCCTTTTTTATCCCATACCATCCACACAATGCAAAGCGGTTTGCGCGTGGGGTTGGCTGGCGTTGTAACCGACCATATGACCATATGGGAGGCGCCGGAGCATTTGGAAGGTCTAAGTGTCCATTGCCCGGTGGAGTCGGCGAAAAACGCCTTGACCGCGATGCAATGCAATTGCGATATAACCATTTTGGTATGCCACAGCGGCATCGCAGAAGATTTAAACACAGGTCGCATACAAAGCACGTCTACTGAAAACATTGCATCGCAGATATGCCGTGAACTGTCTTATGATTTGGTGCTTACCGGGCATCAGCATGTGCCTATCGAAGGTGCGAAGCACCACAATTCATACATAGTACAAACGGGTGCAGGAGGGGTGCATTACGTGCAAGTCAATGCCGCGGGCAAACGTGGTCAGTGGCGTTTCTCTTCGCAGTTTGGTAAGCCTGCGGGTTATGTACCATTTCCTGCATTGGATAAGAAGGTGTCCGCATGGCTGGATACACATGTCGCCACGCTTCGCAATCCCGTGTTGTTGAATGGCCAAAATACGAACGACCGTCTTTATGCTGCATTGCATGGCTGCCCATTGGCAGATTGGGTGAATGCTGCACAGCACCAAGGCGCATGTGAAATGGGCTTCGCTGCCGATATATCTGTGTGCGGCATCGCCAATACGGCACCCGGTTTGCCGGCCGTCGTCACTTGGCGCGATATTATCAACAATTATCCATATTCAAATACATTATCTGTGTTGCGTGTATCGGCTTCTGTATTAAAGGCTGCTTTGGAACGCGCCGCGGAATATATCGAAGTTGACAGCGCGGGCAATTATTTTATTTCGCGCGCATTTTTGGAACCCAAGGTCGAGCATTATAATTACGACTTCTTTGATGGCGTTACTTTCAATGCCGATTATTCAAAAGCACACGGCAACCGCATTTCAAGTATCTACGTCGGCGGCAAGCCCGTATCGGATGCAGATACTTTTACATTGGTAACAAGCACCTTCCGCGCGGCGGGAGCAGGGGGGTATATGATGTACCAAGGCTGCCCGGTGTTAGCTACAGGCCAAAAAGAAATAAGCGAGCATATCGCCGAATATATACAAGCGTTACAAGCAAGCAAATAAAGGAGGCTTCACATGGATGTACATTTGAAAAACATCACCATGTCGTTCCAAAGTGCCGGTAGCAATGTAATCGCTGTCAATAATTTTTCCGCTACGATAAAAAGCGGTGAAATGGTGTCACTGTTGGGTCCCAGTGGTTGCGGCAAATCTACTACACTGATGATGTTGGCCGGTTTGTACCGCCCCACGGAGGGGCAAATCTTTTTTGGCGATACCGACGTAACCAAGGTGGACGCAGAAAAGCGCGGCATTGGTATGGTGTTCCAAAATTACGCGCTGTATCCGCACATGAGCGTGTACAAAAACATCATGTTCCCGTTGAAGATGATGAAGGTAAAAAAGCCGGAAGCCAATAAAAAAGTAGAAGAAGTTGCGCGGTTGGTGCAAATCGAGCATTTGCTTGACCGCAAGCCTGCCCAATTGAGCGGCGGCCAGCAACAGCGCGTAGCCATTGCGCGTGCATTGGTGAAGGAACCGAAGCTCCTGCTGCTGGACGAGCCCTTGTCAAACCTAGACGCCCGCTTGCGCTTGGAAACACGCGAAGAAATCCGCCGCATCCAATTAAAAGTGGGCATAACCGCTGTTTTCGTTACGCATGACCAAGAAGAAGCCATGAGTATTTCTGACCGAATTATTTTGATGAAGGACGGCTTGTTGCAACAAGTGAGCCCGCCGCAAGAAATGTACCGCCGCCCTGTTAACGTATTCGCGGCGGAATTTATCGGCAACCCGCCGATTAATATGTTGGACAACCTGCCCGATTATGGCGGTAAGTTGGTGGGTATCCGCGCGGAGCATTTCCACGTAAGCGACGCGGGTATGTTCCAAGGCGAAGTTACCCATATGGAAACCATCGGCCGCGATACCCTCATCCGCGTGACCGGAGCCAACGGGGTAAGCGTGCGTACCTTCGCCGACGCAGAAACCCGCGTCAGGTTGGGTGATGCCGTGCACCTGTCGGTCAAGCCCGAAAATATCCACGTCTTTGACAAAACATCCGGCGAAAGGGTGGGTGAAGGCGCATGACAGAACGCCGCACCATCAAAGAAACCATCCAAGCTTATTTATACCTTGCCCCCGCGTTGTTAATTTTGGGGACGTTCAGCATCTACCCGGTTATCCGCTCGTTGCTGATGAGTTTCACCACTGTTCACCGCCGTTCAATGGAAGTCGAAGAAATTGGATTGCACAATTATCGCTTCCTAATGGAGGATCCGCGCTTTCATTTGGCATTGCGCAATACGTTTACGTTTGTACTGGGTGTTGTTCCTGTCGCGATTGTGATATCGCTGTTTATTGCGGTGTTGCTTAACCAAAAGATACGTGGGGCGGCATTTTTCCGCAGCGTATATTTTTTGCCGTTTGTCACCAGTACAATTGCAATTGCCATGGTGTGGAGTTGGATATTTCACAGCAACCACGGAATTTTAAATTATTTTTTAGGCTTTATCGGTATTGCACCGCGCCCGTGGATTGAACACCCGGATTATGCCATGACCGCCTTAATTATCATGAGCATTTGGTCACGGTTAGGTTTTAATATCGTTATCTTGTTGGCGGGGTTGCAAACAATTGACAAGCAACTTTATCTTGCCGCGCGGGTGGACGGTGCGGGGGTATGGCATCGGTTCAAGGCTGTGACTGCGCCGTTGTTGTCACCCAGCATCTTCTTCTTGATGGTCATTGGTGTGATTGGCGGCTTCCGCGTGTTTGGCGAAATTTATGCTTTGTTTGCCAGCGGAGCTACGCCATTACCCGGCCCGGCTAATAGTGCGCTAACCGTGGTGTACTACGTTTTCCAACGTTTTTGGGATGACCGCAACTTTGGCTTGGCTACGGCTGCTGCGGTAGTGTTGTTCGTTATTATTCTTATCTTCACGCTTATCCAGTTTTGGCTGGGCAAGAAGCTTGTGCATTATAAATAAGAAAGGAGCGCACAGCGATGAAAACAATCAATTGGAAAGACGTCATAAAAAAAGCTGTGATATACCTCATCGTGGGCTCCGGCGCATTGCTGATGATCGTGCCTTTCTTGTGGATGTTATCCAGCAGCTTGCAAACGAGCCACCAAGTCAATTTGCGCCCGCCTGTATGGTTTCCTAACCCGCCGCAGTGGGGTAATTATCAGCGGATTTTGCATTACGCACCTTATTTTCCGAGATATTTTTTAAACAATATTATTGTGGCGAGTGTAGGTACGATTTTGGAGTTGTCCACCAGTATTTTGGCGGCGTTCGCGTTTTCGCGGTTAAAGTTTTGGGGGCGCGACGTGGTTTTCTATATCTTGTTGGCCACCATGATGATCCCTGCAGAAATCATGCTCATCCCCAACTTCTTAACCATCGTGCGCTTGGGTTGGTTGGATACGTATCAAGCGTTGATTATCCCGTGGAGTGCCAGTATCTTGTCGATTTTCTTGTTGCGCCAATTCTTTTTGGGCATACCTGATTCGTTGTCGCATGCGGCCAAAGTGGATGGTTGCCGCAATTTCCGCTTCTTGTGGGCGGTGATGGTGCCGCTGGCGCGGCCTGCGCTGGTGACGATTGCGTTATTGTCGATTATTTCGAGCTGGAACGCGTTTTTATGGCCGTTGATTGTTACTAACTCGCATAATATGCGCACGCTGCCGCTGGGGCTGGCGTTATTCCGCGGCGAGGCGGGCACGTTCTTTGAACTTCTGATGGCAGCATCGGTGGTTGTGGTATTGCCCATGGTCATCTTGTTTGTAATCATGCAAAAGCACATTGTGGCGAGTGTTAGCCGCAGTGGGCTCAAGGGATAGGAGGGAATACAGGCAATCGCAACAACACGTAACGGAAGTACGAGCAACAACAAAACATACAAACCGAAAGGAATGGAGAACATGAAAAAAGTTTTAATGGCAGTGGCAGGGGTATTGTTGATGTTTGCGCTGGCAGCATGCGGCGGCAACGATTCAGCAGATTCAATTGACGGCTTTGACCCCGACAACCGCAGTGTGGTGGAAATCGAATTCTGGCACGCAATGACCGGCGCACACGAAGAAGGCATCCAACGTATCATTGATGCTTTCCACGCACAAAATCCCTATGTGCGCGTAAACGCCATGTTCCAAGGCAACTACGGACAATTATCTAACCAAATCATGCTCAACGACCTTGCAAACAATTTGCCGCACATCGCGCAAGCAACCGTAAGCGATGTAACGCGCTACATGGTAGACGGCATGATTTTGTCGCTTAACATGTTCATGAACGACCCGAATGTAGGCATTAGCCAAGCAGAACTGAATGACATCGGCGCAGGCTTCCGCGCCACAAGCGTATTTGATGGCGAGTGGTATTCGCTACCCTTCAGCAAAAGTGTACGCGTATTGTTCTACAACCGCGATATGTTTAATGCTGCCGGCGTAGCCGTACCCGGCACATGGGCAGAGTTGCTCGTTGCCGCTGAAGCGCTGACCAACGAAGACGAAGGCATCGTAGGCTTCAGCTTCGAAAATGCACACGATATGGAATTTGTAGCAAAATTGTTCCAATTGGGCGGAACCTACTTGGATGAAGACACCAACGAAACCGTATTTGCCAGCCAAGCAGGCATTGACGCTATGCGTTTTGTGATGGACTTGATTAACAGCCCCTACGGCCGCACCGCCGGTGCGGATGGTTTTAACAGCGGCGTATTTGGCCGTGGCGATATCGCTATGTATATCGGTTCTTCTGCCGGTTTGCCGCACGTAACGGGTGCCGTAGCCGATACTTTTGATTGGGGTGTAGCACCCACACCCAGCACCAATGGCAACCGCGCAGTAGAATTTGCCGGCAATGACTTGGTACTTTTCGACAACAGCAACCACAGCCTTGAAGAACGCATTGGCGCGTGGGAATTCATGGCGTTTACACTTCGCCCGGAAATCGCTGCCCAATGGGCCATTGACAGCGGTTATGTGCCCGTCACTTATGCCGCAGCTGAATTGCCCATGTTCCAAAACTTCTTGGCAGCAAATCCCCGTGCGGCAGCGGCTACGTATTCCCTGCCTTACGGCTTCTTCCGTACACGCCACGTACAAGGCGGCGCAGTACGCACCATTTTGATGGAAGAAATGGACGAAATCCGTTTCGAAATCACGACTATTGAAGCCGGCATGGCGCGCGCACAACAACGTGCCAACGAGGAACTTGCGCGTGGCAGATAAGACGTTTTTTTGCTTTTGGGGTGGGTTAACCACCATCGGAGGCAACATTGTAGAAATCGGTTATGGCGACGCCCGGGTCTTTACAGACTTCGGGCGTGCTTATAATCCCGCCAACCCCGCCGGCATGCCTGATGGTTTGATTGAACACATTCAATCATTGTCCGGGCCGGTGGGTGTTTTTATTTCCCACTTGCACCTTGACCATATGGGCGCAATTGACGCATTGCCCGCATCGGTGCCCGTATATATGACAAAGGGTAGTGCATTGTTACATCAAGCGCTAAACGAACCGCCGCACCACGGTGATATTCGTGGTGTGGCCTATAAAACGCCCGTATCCGTGGGTGGCATCGACGTAACATTTTACGAAACCGACCACGATGTATACGGAGCTGCCGCTATCTATGTACAAACACCCGATTTAAAATTGGCACACAGCGGTGACATACGGATGCATGGCGCCAATCCGCAAATAAACGAAGCATGGTGCACTGCCATGCGCGATGCACAATTGGATTATTTGCTGATGGAAGGCACATCATTTTGGCCGCCGGTGCCGGAGGGCGAGGAAAGTAACGATAACAAGATTACGCAAATCGCCGAGAGTGAAGTACCCAACGCGGTGGAAGCCATTCTTCGCAAGCATACAGGTATTGCATTTGTAAATTGGTATCCGCGCAACATTGACCGCATCATTGGTCTTGCGCAAGCCGCACAAAAAGCGGGGCGCACGTTGGTGTTAGAACCTAGCGCTGCACAAATCGCATCGCGCATTGTGCCCGACTTAAAATATGTAAACGACGCACAAGGCTTGTCGCCCGAAAAATTGCTAATGCAAAATTCGTATGCAAATTTTGCGTCCATTGATGGATACGACAATGCCGATGCGGTTTATATCCACAGCAACGGCGTACCGCTGGGGCCGTTCGACCCAGCCTTCGGCGAAATGCTGACACGCCTGGAAGAGAAGGGTATCGCGTTTGCGCAAGTCTCTTCCTCAGGACACGCGCCCCCCGCAGATATCCTTGCGCTCATCGACAAAATCAAACCGAAAGTCCTGATGCCGTGGCACAGCACGACTCCTACGCAGATGATTCCTGTGGATCCGAATCAGCAAGTGGTTATTCCACAACTGGGTGTAGATTACCACGCGGCGATTTAAGGTGCGGCTAATGAAAAATGCTACGCAGCTGGTTACACGTTAGTCCATTAAATAATTGGATAGTTAAGCGTATATTTACGCTAACGCGATAATAAAAAAGAGGCTTGGCAATTTGCCAGCCTCTTTTTTGTGTTATGGAGCACGGATTAATTGATAATCAACGGCGCATTTGACGTTTCGACGGTCATTTTTACGCGCTTGGCGGATGCGTCGAAGTTTGTGGAGCGCGCCTCTACTAGCGTGGGGTCGTTTATCAGGAATTGCATGCCTGTCAACCCCAAGCGGATTTCGCCCATGGCGGCGTGCGCTTTAATGTGATAGCCCAGGTTGGGTAGGGTGGGTAAGTTCATGTTGAGTTTGGCGTTGCCGGTTTCTATGTTCCAAATATATTCGTTGTGGCGTGCGAAGTTGGACATAAGCAGCGACAGCGGGCCGTTGTAATTGGTTAGCGACAAATTGGCAATGTCGATTTCGTCGGCTTCTATGGTGCCGTTGATATTTTCCAACTTGGCGAATTCTGCGGAAACATTGGACACGACGAAGCGTCCTGCGCTGTTTTCTGCCGTCAAATTAGTGGCGGCGATGTTAGACAGGCGCAGATTTCCGTTGGCGTTGGATGCGCGCAAGTCATTGGCCGACAAACCCGCTAAGTCCACTTGCGCGTTTATGCCGTCGATTTTAATCACGCCGAAGGCGCGTTCGGGTACGTATGCATCGATGCTTACCCGCTCGAAGTCGTCGGTTTCGTAATTTAATTGGTATTTGTTGCCCAACTTCATGAGGTCGATTTCAGCGTTGGGGCGTTTGGCTTTGTATGTGATGCGGGCGGTAATTTTGTCGCCGTTGTAGCCCTTTATGCGCAACTCGCCGTTGATGCCCGACAGTGCCAACTCGTTGAAGCCGGCGGCGACTGCCATCTCAATATTGCGTTCTTGCATACCGCCGGGCGCGGTGATGGGGCGCGGTGCGGGCGCAGGGGCTGGACGGTGCGCGGATTGCTGCGTGCCGTGGTGATGGCTGGTGTGTCCGCCGTGGTGTGGTGCGGGCGGGTGTGGGTCAGCGGCGAAAGCCTTTGATAGCATGTCCGCACCTTGGGTGATTTTTTCCGCCACGGTTGCGGTGAAACTCTTTAACTTGGGTTCCATGTCTTTGGCGAAGGATTCAAACTTGCGCCCCAAGTCGTCCAAGCTGCCACCAGAAGCTGCTCGATGATGCCCGCCGGGTGCGTTAGAACGCGTGGGATCATCATACGCAGACGCACGGGGTGGGGGTGGGGGCGTATAACCAGTAGGCGCGGGGCTTGGGCTTGGCGGCGGCGCGGTGTAACTGCTGGGCGCAGGGGGGGGTGTGGGCGGTGGGGTGGAATGACCTGCGGGTACGGCACCGCCCATTTCTACGGATTGCAAGAGCTGCGCGGCTTCAGTTGAGGTGATTCGTCCGTCTTCGAGCATTTTTAGTATGCGTAATTTTTCGTTTTGCATAAATATTCTCCCTCGCGGCATGATTTTGTAGATATATACGAGTATAGCATACAAATCGCTTGTTACTAGCACGCGGTGCGTGTTAGTATGCGAAAAAATAGGCGCGTTTACTATGACGCGCCCGATGGAGGAAATGATGAAAATCGGTTGTATGCTCGAAAGTTTTGCGATTGACTTGAAATTGGCGGTGGCGCGTGCGGCGGCATTGGGGTGTACGGGTATCCAAGCATATGCAGTAGACGGCGAATTGGCACCCCAAAACATGAACGACGCAATCATCCGTGAATGGTTGGATCGAGTCAAATCGCACGGCATGGTTTTTTCGGCGATATGCGGTGATTTGTCTGCCACGCCCGAAGCTGTCGGCCACGGATTCGAAAACCGCGACGCCAACCCCGTGCTGGTAGAAAAATCCAAGCGTATTCTTGACTTGGCCAAAAAATTGGAGTGCAACGTCGTAACCACGCACATCGGCACCGTACCCGTCGAGGAGAACGAAACCAAAAAAATCATGCGCGAAGCCTGCCGCGAGTTGGCATTGTACGCCGACTCCATCGGTTCGTATTTCGCTGTGGAAACCGGGCCCGAAATGGCCGTGGTGCTGCGCGACTTCTTAGACAGTCTGGGTGCTAAGGGTGTGCGTGTCAACTACGACCCCGCCAATTTGGTTATGGTTGTGGCGGATGATCCCGTGGCGGGTGTACACACGTTGCGTGACTACATCGTACACACCCACGCCAAAGATGGTATCCAAGTGTCTGCCAATCCACTCAAATGGCAAGAGCTGCCACTGGGCCAAGGCGGCGTAAAGTGGGATGAATACCTGAAGGCGCTACACGCAGTCGGTTTCGACGGTTACCTAACCATCGAACGTGAATGCGGCGACACCCCCGAAGCGGACATCAAGATGGCAGCCAACTTCCTGCGCGAGCGGTTGACGGCACTGGCTTTATGAATTTGATGTTATAAATTCGTACACGCAGCAACCGTGCACAGCAAATCATCGCGGCTGTGATGTCCGCATGCGTCGTCGGTAGCCAGTGTACTCTTGGCGGCGGAATGCAAACGGCCGATTGCGCCTGGTTCCTTGTCCAAATAGGCTTGTGCAGCAGCAGCAATTTCATTACAACCACCCCTGCAGTCGGGAATATGACTTTGCGCCAAGCGGTGCACAGCGTTGTCAAATTGGTCATTATTAATTTTAATCACGATAAAACGCCCTTTCGTGGAGCAGGATAATAAAAAATATCTTGCTCCGCGAAAGGGCGTTTTATTCTTGTTGCGTCCATAAAGATATTTCAGTTGGTAACTGTCAGTTACCAACTGAAATTTACCAGCCCAACGATTTCAAATAATCGCGGCTGTGCTTTGCTGTCTCCAGCGGGGGAAACTCCGGAGATTGGTCATATTCCACAATGACCCATTGTGCGCCCACATCCAGCGCTGCCGTCAATATCGATGGGATGTCTTGCGCCCCACTTCCTACAGGCTTGAATGTGAATGTACCTTTGTCTGCACGATTGCCGTTGTTTACCGCGCCGATTAAGTCGTAGGGTACGCCATCGACTTCGCCCATCAGCGTAAAGTCTTTCAAATGCACGAGTGGTGCGCGATTTGTGTACTTGCGCAAATATTGTGCCGGGTCAATGTTCACCAATTTGACCCAGCAAGTGTCGATTTGCGTTTGCAAGTATTCGGCAGGTACGGCTTCGTACAGCGCGTCCAACCCATATTGATCGCCCACTTTGCGGAATTCGAATTCATGATTGTGGTATAACAGCGTCAATCCGTGCTTTTTTGCAATCCTGCCGAATTCTTCAATTTTGGGAATGGTTTGCGCGAATGTTTCGCCGCCCGGTGCAGCTTCCATGCTCAACCATGGGATGGCGATATATTCACACCCCACAGATTTGTATTCGGCAAAAACTTCATTTGGTGACGCCGCAATCGCATCAAACGGCACATGCGCAGAAATACAGCGCAAGCCCACTTTGTCTAACGCTTCCTTAACAGCCACCGCGCCATGCGAGCCAAACCCCGCCAGCTCAACGCCGTTGTACCCCATTGCTTTTACTTGTTGCAAAGTGCCGTGCAAATCAGCAGCAAATTCATCCCGTACCGAGTAAAGCTGTAATGCTACAGGTAGTGACATTTTCATTCCTCCGTTTTTCTTGTAATTATAGCAAAGGAAATTAATCAACACCACAAATTAACTATTTTCAAACAAAATTATATCGTATATAATCCATCAGACAGGTTATGATAATAATTCGCTTGAGGAGGGCATTGCACATATGGCTTACAAAGTATTAATTGTTGATGATGTGCAAATAAACTTAGATATACTAGAAACCATACTTAATGACGAATATGACGTTTTTACGGCAATATCCGGCAAGTCGGCATTGGAATTGATTGAAGCGGCCCGACCCGATATGATTTTGCTTGACCTGTCCATGCCTGAAATGGACGGATTTGAATTATTGCGCACCATCCGCAAAAACCCCGCCAACGAACACATTCCCGTTATTTTCGTAACCGCAGAAAAAGACGAATATTCCGAAGAAAAAGGCTTGAGCCTAGGAGCCGTAGATTACATAAAAAAACCGTACAGCGCGGAAGTAATCAGCATAAAAATCCGCAACCATTTAGAACTTAAAGCTTATCGCGATGATTTAGAAGGCTTGGTGCAGGAGCGCACCCGCCAACTTACAGCATCCAACGAAGCCATTATTATGGGCATGTCCTTGTTATCCGAATCACGTGACGGCATCACCGGAGCGCATATAGCCCGTATAAAAGAACAGACACGCTTGCTTACCTGCTACATACATCAACGCTACCCGCAAATTTTATGCAAAGAAATGGCGCAGTTAATCACCACATACTCTCCCCTACATGACGTGGGCAAAGTCGGCATCCCCGATAATGTGTTAAAAAAACCCGGCAGCCTAACCCGCGAGGAATTTGATTTAGTAAAAACCCATACCCAAAGCGGCGGCGAACTACTGCGCCAAATGATGGAATTTTTATCCGACGATAACCGCACGCCCATAACCGTCGCCATCAATATCGCCGAAGGGCACCACGAACGCTTTGACGGAACAGGCTACCCCCATGGGCTGTCAGGTTACGACATCCCATTGGCGGCACGCATCGTTGCTATCCCCGACGTATACGATGCCTTGCGCAGCACGCGCCCATACAAGCGCGGCTTTACCCATGAAGAAGCATTGGATATCATACTCAAGGGTGATGGTCGTACCGACCCCAAACATTTTGATCCCATGGTATTAGAAGCTTTCCAAGCGGTACATTCACAGATGGCGCATTTATTTGACACCAACCCGGATACAATATAATTGAAATTTTATTTTTCATGATGGAGCTGCGCGGTGCGTGGCTTTTTGTTTTCCGCGATTTTCTCCCTATTTTGCCAAAGTATGGTATACTGGCTTGAATATATTAGATAGGATGGGATATTATGTTTACATTGGGTATTGACATCGGCACATCTGCAGTCAAAGTGATAGTAATGAACCAAAATGGGGAAGTCTTGCGTACCGTATCGCGGGATTATCCCCTTTATTTGTTTGGCGACGGCTGCTCGGAACAAGCACCGCAAGACTGGTGGGCGCAAACAGTCATCGCATTAAAAGAAATCACAACAGACTACCCCAACATCGCAGCGGTAAGCTTTAGCGGACAAATGCACGGACTGGTGGCGCTGGATGCGGATGGCAACGTCTTGCGCCGGGCGATCTTATGGAATGACCAACGCACCACAGCAGAATGCGATTATTTAAACAATACAGTCGGCCGTGAAGTATTGCTTGCCAACGCCGCCAACATCGCATTAACGGGCTTCACCCTGCCCAAGATTTTGTGGGTGAAAAACAACGAGCCGGAAATTTTCAAGCAAATTAAAATGGTGATGCTTCCCAAGGATTATATTGCGTATATGTTATCGGGCGTGGCCGCGACGGATTATTCCGATGCATCGGGCATGTTGTTGTTGGACGTAGCAAAACGCGATTGGTCGGACAAGATGCTGGCAATCGCCGAGTTGACCCGCGATAATGTACCCAAGCTGTTCGCATCCTACGAATCCGTCGGCACCGTAACCCCGCAAGCCGCACAAGAAACGGGCTTACCCACGTCGTGCAAGGTAGTCATCGGCGGCGGTGACCAAGCCGTAGGTGCTGTAGGCACAGGCACGGTGGAAGAGGGAACATGCTCTGTATCACTGGGTACGTCGGGCGTTTTGTTTGTGGCGATGGATGAATTTGCGGTGGATAATAGCCCCGCGGCGATTCACGCGTTTGCCCATGCCACTGGGCGTTACCATATGATGGGCGTGACATTGGCAGCAGCGGGTTCTTCTAAATGGTGGGTCGAGCAAGTGCTGGGCACAACCGATTATCCCGCCGAGCAAGTGGATATCAATGAATTAGGGCGTAATAAAGTGTATTACTTACCCTATCTGTCGGGCGAGCGCACACCCCATAATGACCCCTACGCACGCGGCGCATTTATAGGCATGACCATGGCCACCACCCGCGCCGAAATGACGCAGTCTCTCTTCGAAGGCGTGGCCTTTAGCCTACGCGATATATTGGTGCGTGTCCGAGCACTGGGCAAAACCGTATCCACCGCGCGTATCATCGGCGGCGGCGCGAATAGCCCCGTGTGGTGCCAAATTGTGGCCGACGTGCTCAACGTAACTGTACAAAAAATCCACTCCGATGAAGGCCCTGCGCTAGGCGCAGCTATCCTAGCCATGGTAGGTGCAGGCGTATACGCATCCGTAGAAGAAGCTTGTACAAAACTCATTAAAACCACCGAAACCTTCACCCCCAACCCCCAAACTGCCGCCGCATACGACAAGCATTACGCCGTATACACTAGGTTGTACGAAGCATTAAAAGGAAGCTACAGCGAAATCGCAAAAATATAAAGCAGGTGAATAAGTGAACGATCATAACCGGAACGACCGCAAAGACCCCAAAGGACCGCCGCCAGCGCCGCCGCGTATGCCGGGCGGCATGATGATGACCGTTTTGGTAATTGCCACAATTGTCATTGCCATGCAATTATTTTTTTCCACAATAACGGGCGACCGTACCGAGCGCATTTATTACAGTGCATTCTTGGAAATGTTGGAAGCAGGGGATGTCGCCCATGTAGAAGTCCAGCCCGACCGGTTAATCATCACGCTGGTTACACCCGAGGAAAATGGCGACGAAGCAGACGAAGATGAATACACATCTTATTATGATGAAGGAGTGTATCCATATGACGCGTATGCTGAGGCCTACAAACCCGAGCCGGAGTCCGAAACAACGCCCGCCTCGGCAGGTAATTTCTTCGACCGCTCCATGGGCAATTTTATGTCGCGCCAAAATGAACAAACCGCAGCGCGCCCCACGATTGTATACACCGGACGTATGCCCGATCCCGAATTGTTGGCGCGCTTGCAATACCATGGCGTGGAATACGAAGCCACAATTATAACGGTCAATTATTTTTGGGTTATATTGCAATTTATGTTGCCGTTCCTGTTTATTTTGGCCATCATTTTGTTTATGCGCCGCGCAATGAGCGGCATGATGGGGGGGCGCGGCGGCATCATGGGCATCGGTCAATCCAACGCTAAGGTATATATGGAGAAAAAAACCGGCGTCACGTTTAACGACGTAGCCGGGCAGGAAGAAGCCAAGGAAAGCCTGACCGAAATCGTAGACTTCTTGCACAACCCAGAAAAATACGCTGCCATCGGTGCCTTACAACCCAAGGGCGCACTCATGGTAGGCCCCCCAGGTACGGGCAAAACATTAATGGCAAAGGCTGTTGCGGGTGAAGCGAATGTAGTGTTCTTCTCGTTGAGCGGGTCGGACTTTGTAGAGATGTTTGTAGGCGTGGGAGCATCGCGTGTGCGTGATTTATTCAAGCAAGCTGCGCAGCAAGCCCCAGCGATTATTTTCATTGACGAAATCGACGCCATCGGTAAAAGTCGCGACAACCAAATGAATTCTAACGACGAACGCGAACAAACACTTAATCAGCTGTTGGCAGAGATGGATGGTTTCGATTCGTCCAAAGGTGTTGTTATTTTGGGTGCTACCAATCGGCCGGAAGTATTGGACAAGGCCTTGTTGCGTCCAGGGCGTTTCGATCGCCGAATTAACGTGGAGCTGCCCGATTTAAAAGGCCGTGAAGAAATCTTGGCCCTACATGCTAAAAAAGTGAAGATGAGCAGCAAGGTAGAATTGAAACGCATCGCCACCATTACCCCCGGTGCAGCGGGTGCAGACTTGCAAAATATGATCAACGAAGCCGCCCTGCGTGCCGTGCGCATGGGGCGCACCGAGGTTATCCAAGAGGACTTGCTGGAAGCTGTAGAAGTCGTTATCGCGGGCAAAGAAAAAAAAGACCGCATCATGACTGAGAAGGAAAAGCGCATCGTAGCATATCATGAAGTAGGACATGCTTTTGCTGCAGCAGTGCAAAAGGACGCTAACCCTGTAGAAAAAATTTCTATTGTACCGCGTACAAAAGGCGCGCTGGGTTACGTCCTGCAAGCTCCCGAAGAGGAACGTTTCATGCATACCAAAGACCAAATGCTGGCGGAAATCGTCGTACTAATGGCCGGCCGCGCAGCGGAAATGGTTATGTACAATACGCAATCCACCGGTGCGGCCAACGATATCGAACGCGCTACACGTATGGCGCGCTCCATGGTGACCATGTACGGAATGAGCGACAAATTTGGTATGATGTCATTGGAGAGCGCAGGTAATCGATACTTGGATGGGCGCGCCATCCTTAATGTAAGCGACGCAACCGGTGCCGAGCTGGACAAAGAAGTCAGTAATATTTTACAAGGTTGCTACCGAAAGGCGGTTAGTTTGTTAAAAGACAACGAAGCAAAAATGACCGTAATCGCAGATTATTTATTCACCAAGGAAACGATGACGGGCGATGAATTTATGGAAATGTTCCGCGCATAAGAAAGGTTTGTTCACGAAAAATCCGTTTTAAAGGTGCGTGAATTATGAGTGCAGTGAAGCTGATGCTAACCGGAATTTTTTTGATTTTGGTTAGCATTTTTATTGTGGCGATGTTAATTTTATTTTCGACAAGTACGACCAATACGGCCGATTATAACTTTATGCATGGGGTGAAAATATTTTTGCCGTTTGTTATTGGGTTTGGATGTTTTCTCATGGGGTTATTGAAAAAGGATTTAAAGCAATGAAATGGCCGACGCACATTGTTGCCGCGACGGGGTATGTATTTAATGAGCGCGATGAGTTGCTGATGGTGAAATTGCATCATCGCGGATGGGATGCCACAGGTGGGCAAGTGGAAGTCGGCGAAAGCATTGAAGAGGGCGTGCTACGCGAAATTATGGAGGAAAGCGGAATCACTGCCACCGTGCGGTCGTTGGTTGGGGTGTATTCCAACGTGGGGGTTAACGTGGCGCATGATGGGGTAACGCCTGTACCTACCAAATTGATTTTGGAATTTATTTGCGATTATGTAAGTGGTGAGCCGACCACATCGGACGAAAACAACGAAACCAAATGGGTGCCGCGCGGCGAAGCGTTGGCACTCGTTACTTCACCCGCACGCCGTAGTGCGTTTGAAAAAATGTTGGCGTTTGATGGGCGAGCATGTTATGCGTCGTATGTGACGCAACCATCGTATCAATTATTATCGGAGCGATATATTTAAAACGCGTTCTCATAATATCCGGCGGTGTATTAAAAATAATTTATAAACAAGCGGGGGGTTGCGCGTATGAGCGTAACAGCGATTGTTTTTGTGATTGTATTTGTAAGCACGGCAATGGTCGTGCTTTTTATCACGCGTGTGCGGGCGAAGGCGGCTTTGCGGACGCGGTTGTTGGATATGCCGGGTAAGCTGCCCGAATTGGGCGTGGGTGGCAACCCCGTTTCGTTAGAGAACCTCGACAGTATCGCGCGGTATGCAACGCATGAAGCGGCGCATGCTCCCGATGCATGGCGGTTGGATGCAACAACATGGAATGACCTAGACATGGACAAGGTGTTTGGGCGTGTTAATGTGTGCTTGTCCAGCGTGGGCGAGGAATATTTATATAATTGCCTACACGATTTACAACAACGCCCCAACGCGTTGTTGGAGCGCGAAAAACTCGTGCAGTTTTTTTCTGCCGAAACGGAAGAACGGCTGGCTGTACATATGGCATTGCATCGCTTGGGCAAAGAGAATTACAACGGCTTGGCGCGGTTGATGTTCGCATTCGATGGAAAATTTTTAAAATTTCAATGGTTGTATAAAGTTTTGGCGTGGATGCCTTTGTTGACAGCGGCGTTGATTTTTGTGCATGTGCCGTTAGGTGTGATGGGTTTGCTTGCGGCGTTTTTGATTAATGCGGTTGTGCACAATCGGGTCAAAGATAGGCTGGAAGATGATATCCCTGCGTTGGAATATATGAACGCGCTGTTTGCATGTTGCAAGCGGTTGGCGGCGCGGAAGATTGATTTGCCTGTTTTTGAAAAATTACGGACGGCGTTTACGTTTTTCAAACCGATGATGAATCGGTTGCCGCAGTCACGCAACCGCGGCAGTGTGTATTTGGATTTTGATTTCATCTATGAGTATGTGCGGATCATCTTTTTGTACGATGTGCGCAATTACAATCGGTTATCGCAGGAGATAAAGGAGCACAACTGGCAACTGCATGAATTATTCAAAGGCGTGGGCGAAATAGAAGTGGCTTTGTGTGTACAAAGCCTGCGGATGAATTTGCCCGTTGCGTGTGTGCCGGAGTTTGGCAATGATGCGCAAATTACGTTTGAAGAGTTGGTGCACCCATTGATAAAACAACCCATAACCAACACGGGGCAAATCGGCGGAGATAGCTTGCTAACGGGTTCAAATGCATCGGGCAAATCTACGTTTGTTAAATCATTGGCGTTGGGTGGCGTGCTGGCGCAAACGCTGCATACCTGTGCGGCGGCGCGGTTTACGTTGCGTTTCTCGTGGGTGATGACCTCAATGGTTATGCGGGACGATTTGTCGGGCGGGGACAGTTATTTCATCGTGGAAATTAAGTCATTGAAACGTATGTTGGAACGCGTGGCGTTGTACCCGTGCACATGCTTTATTGACGAAATCCTGCGCGGAACGAATACCGTGGAACGTATTGCTGCGTCGGCGTCGGTGTTGCGTTGGTTAGACGGAGGCGGGCAACGAAATTGCCTAACCGTAGCAGCCACGCATGACATCGAATTGACACACCTGCTGGCCAACACCTATTCAAATTACCACTTCCGCGAGACGGTGACGCCGGCGGGCGTAACGTTTAATTATAAATTGCAAGATGGTCCTTCCACCACGCGCAATGCAATTAAATTATTGGAAGTGATGGATTTTGATCCGCAAATCGTAACGCAAGCGCAAGACATGGCACAGGGATATGACACTACACAGAAATGGAAGTGATGGACATGGTACATGAAAAAATGTTGATTGATTTGCGTACATTGGGCGTGAAGGAAGGCGGTGTGTTGCTGGTGCACTCGTCGTTAAAGTCGCTGGGGGCGGCCTATTTGGACGAAATGAATGACGCGGGTATCAACGCCATTGCGTGCGTTATCGAAACGTTGCGCGCTGCGTTGGGTAACGCCGGTACGCTGCTTATCCCCACGCTTAGTTATGCGTCCGTACCCGTTGGCAACCGTGCTTTCGATGTGCGCACGACTCCGTCCGATGTGGGGGCAATCACGGAGTACTTCCGCATGATGCCGGGCGTGATACGCAGCTTGCACCCCACGCATTCCGTGGCGGCGATTGGATCATTGGCGGTCGCCATGACCGTCAACCACGAGCGAGACACAACCCCCGTGGGGGGGCATTCCCCCTTCCGCAAGTTGCGTGACTTGGACGGGCAAATCCTGATGTTGGGCTGCGGTTTGTGCCCCAACACTTCCATGCACGGAGTAGAGGAATTGGCCGAACCGCCATACCTTTTTCGTCACACGCTTGATTATTCATGCACGGATGCAAACGGCGAAGGACATACCTTGCACATTCGCCGTCACCATTTCGACAACAAGCACGGCGAAGATATCGTGCAGCGCTACGACAGGCTCAAATTTCTGCTGCCGGAATATATTATGGCAAACGGCAAAGTGCTGGATGCGGATTGTCACCTCTTTGAAGCGAAGCGCATGTGGGATGTGGCAGAAAAAATTATGCGGGATGATCCGCTGTTCTTTGTGGACGGTTATTGTTAAACATTGTTGAAAAATTAATTTGAAGGAGGAAAAATATGTTTTGTTCAAATTGCGGAAATGATTTAAGTGGAGTTACCGGAGATTTTTGCACCACATGCGGTACGAAAAAAGAAAATCAACCTTCGCCGCAACATCTTCAGCAAAACACCACCTACCCAACGCCATATTACCACGCTGCCCCAAGTCACGAAGGCAAAGCAACGGCATCCTTAGTCTTGGGCATCATCGGGCTGGTTGCATGGTTTTTGCCGATTGTTGGGTTGCCCGTAACAATCACAGGGCTGGTGCTGGGGATAAAGGGAAGGAACAGTTATAACCGCAAATTGGCCACCGTGGGGGTGGTGCTGTCGTCGATTGGCTTGACTGCGTCCGTTATAAACGCCGCGCTGGGTGCGTACATGGGCGTTATGAATACATTTTAAGGAGAGATTTTAATGGCAGAAATCACGAAAGTATACAAAGAATGCGTGGATGCAAAACGTTTCATCGGAAAGAAATACAGCCACGAGGACGGTATGCACGGCGGTTACGGGCATAAATGGGGCGAATGGTTCCAAGAGGGTTATTTTGATGTGTTGGAAAAATTGGGTGACACGGGTGACGGTCAAATCGGTTTGATGACCCAACAAAACGGCGTATTTGTGTACTATATCGGATACTTTATGCCGCCGGGTACGGATGCGCCAGAGGGGTACGAATACGTAGACTTCCCAGCTGGGGAATTGGGAGTATCTTATGTGCAAGGCAAAGATGGCGAGGTTTACGGACATGGGAAACAATGCGCGGACAAACTTGTAGAGGCGGGTATCTTAAACCGCGATTGGTGTATCAGCCGTGGCGGATGGGAGTTTGAGCGTTACGTATGCCCGCGCTTTACCACGCCGGACGCGGACGGGAAAATTATCCTGGACCATTGCTTCTATTTATAAGGGGGCCTCATGAAAACCGCATATAACCACTGGATGCAAACCGCCGAGGACATCCGCGCATCGGGTTTGTGGAAAACCGAGCGTGTTATTACCACGCCGCAATCGCCCTTGATTGACACGGATAAACAACCGGGGCTCATCAACATGTGCGCCAACAATTATTTGGGCTTGGCCGATCATCCTGAGGTAAAAGCCGCCGCTAAGGCAGGCATTGACCGCTGGGGTTATGGCCTGTCTAGCGTGCGTTTTATTTGCGGCACGCAAGAATTGCACAAGGAATTGGAAGCGAAACTGTCGGAATTTTTGCAAACGGATGACACGATTTTATATTCATCATGCTACGATGCGAACGGCGGATTGTTTGAGACGATCTTGTCCGCAGAGGACGCGATTATTTCCGATGAGTTGAACCACGCCAGCATCATTGACGGCGTGCGCCTTTGCAAAACGGCACGTTTTCGCTATAAAAACAACAACATGGCCGAATTGGAAAAATGCTTGCAAGAAGCGCAAGCACAAAATGCCCGCATCAAAGCCATCGTGACGGACGGCGTATTTTCGATGGACGGCACCATCGCCAATTTGCCCGTTATTTGCGACTTGGCCGAAAGGTATGATGCCATTGTTATCGTGGATGATAGCCACGGGGTAGGGGTCATTGGCGCGGGGTTGCGCGGCACGGCGGAATACCACGATTGTATTAACCGAGTGGATGTATTCACGGGTACGTTGGGTAAGGCGTTGGGCGGGTCATCGGGTGGGTATACCAGCGGACGCAAGGCCATCATTGACCTCCTGCGGCAAAAATCGCGCACATATCTGTTCTCCAACACGCTGTCGCCCATCATTGCTTCGGGTTCGTTGAAGGTATTAGAGCTCATTACCCATTCGCCGGAGTTAAAAATACGGCTGGACGAAAACACCGCATATTTCCGCAACGGCATCAAAAGTATCGGTTTGGAAATCAAAGAAGGCGTCCATCCCATCGTACCCGTCATGTGCTACGACGAACGTAAGGCCGCGTTGATGGCTGAGAAATTGCTTGTGTATGGCGTGTACGCCGTCGGATTTTTCTTCCCCGTGGTGCCCAAAGGGCAGGCGCGTGTGCGCTGTCAAGTAAGTGCTGCGCATACGCGGGCGCAACTGGACACGGCCATCGCGGCGTTCGCAAAAATTAACGAGGAGATGGCGGAATGAAGGCATGTTTAAATATCGTAGGCGTGGTTACGATTTTGTTTGGCTTTTTTGCTGGTATTTTCTCCGGCAGTGGTTTTCTGTTTTTACTTTTCATCGCGCTCGGCATTTTGGGTGCAATGCCGTTTTTTGCGATATCGTATTTGCTAACCGAAATGGCGGAAATGGTGGCTAAAAATAAAGAAGCCCATGATAAAATCTACGCGCTGAAAAACCGCATAGAAGCGCTGGAAGCCGTCGATACAGACGTGTAATAACCGAAATTACATGTGCGCCTCAGCGATTTCGCAATAATGCGCCAAGTGGGTGCGGTGGGTGTGCGCCGAATATTCACCTATAACGGCGTGAATATGCCGATACGCGGCCTCGTTGTAGCGGAAGAAGTCATCGTTGACGTGGTGCGCCAGCGTTAACGCAGCAAACCGTGCGCGATCGGCGTTTTCGCAATAAACATCGTGCAGACCATCAGGGTTTATTTCCAAATCGTTTAACAAACCTGCATCGTGCCGCAATGTTTCCAGGCGAATGCGGAGGAATTCATTTTTTTTGTACGCGAATGTGATGCCGGGGAATGTTTTCTCCCATGTATTGTGCGTTTGCGCGGTTGTTAAATTTTCGCTTAGTTGTCCCCATTCGCTGTTGTTGAGTGGGGATTTTTGATTAGCCATGCAAAGGATGTCGCAAATGCGCCGCGCGCAGTCAGCGAAGAAAACGGCGTTGTCGCGGACGATGAGCGGCTCATAAGGGCTTTTTTCGGTGCGTTTGGCGTGTATTTCGATTTTGGCGGTGCATTCGTCGGGTAGGGAGCCGGCATTGGCGTGACCGATGGACGGCAATGTGCGGAAGAACAATGATTCCGATGAGCGCAACCCCGCGTGTACATGCGCCGCGTTCTCCCAGCCTTGGAAGCCCGAAAACCCCTCGTGCGCATACGAATCAGCAAATGTGTGTAGCGTTATACCCAATGCAATCAAAAAATCCTCCGTGCGCATCTGCTGTACAATGTCCTTTACGCGTTGGTTTACAAGCAGATGTTCTCCGCGATTTGCACTTATACACCGGTATAAACTGCGCTCGGCGTTCTTGTTTAACGTATAAAATGGGCGTGGCATAATGAAATGAAATGGCATTAATGTGTGTAACCGATAACTGCTTGACAACGTGCGCAACATGTTAATCCCCGTCGTGCAAGGCAGAAAAACCCAACGATTGCGGCGAATGCGCAATTTTCGTGCGAGTCGGTTCTCGATAAAAAACGGCGGCGGTGCGCTGTCGGTAATAAACGGCGCATGCATAATAAAATCATCCACTTGTTGTGAAAAATACGCTATATACTGCGCGTCCTGTACCGAAAAGCCTGCGTGCACCGCCAGTACCTTAACTGTATTGTAATGGAAATCTCGCTTCATTTTGCGCTCCCTCGGCCTTTTGTGTATGATATGCGACATATCGGTCGGGGGTTATAGCATGTTAAAATCTGCGAAAAAAATTATCTTGGTTGCCATCAATGCCAAGTTCATCCACGCCAATCTTGCGATTCCGTCGCTTATCCGCCATGTGCGCGATTTGCCCGGCATCATAATAACCGCGCTGGAATTCACCACCCAAGACAAAATAAATCATATCCTGGCAGAAATCACCGATGCCCAACCCGATGTGGTGGGCTTTTCTTGTTATATTTGGAACATCGAAATTGTGCGTAATTTGGTAGCGGCATTGAAAAAGGTGCGGCCAGGCGTTTGCATAATTTTGGGCGGGCCGGAAGTTTCCTTTGACCCAGAAGCACAATTGGCAAAATGCCCTGCGGATATCGTAGTGCGCAGCGAAGGGGAGGGTGCACTGCGGGATATTTTAACCGGTACGCCACTGAGCGAAATTAACGGGATTTCCTTTTATGCGGCTTCCAACGAAATTCACACCTCCTCCCTGCGCACAAAATTACCGCTCGAAGAAATCGCTTTCCCCTACGCCGCCGATACGCTGCCGCAAAATAAAATCATTTACTACGAATCCTCGCGCGGGTGTCCATACACTTGCGGCTTCTGCTTGTCACACAGTGAGAAGCCTGTGCGTTTACTGCCACTTGCCCGTGTTTTCCGTGAATTGGATTTTTTCTTGGCACATCGCGTTAACCAAGTCAAGTTTGTTGACCGCACGCTCAATTGCGCCCGCGCCCGCGCGCTTGCGATTTGGCAATACTTGCTGGACAACGACAACGGCCACACCAATTTTCACTTTGAAATTTCTGCCGATTTATTGGACAGTGCGGCCATTGCATTGTTGCAAAAAGCCCCGGAAGGGTTGTTCCAATTTGAAATCGGCGTACAATCCACCCACGCACCTACGTTACAACTTATCCGGCGCCAAACACACACCGACGCAGCACTCGCCAACATCCGCGCATTAAAATCCGCACCCCACGTTCACATCCTCTTGGATTTAATTGCCGGGCTGCCGGGGGAATCTTTTACGCGGGTTCGCCAATCATTTAACGACGTGTACGCGCTGACGCCGCACATGTTGCAACTGGGTTTCCTCAAATTATTAAAAGGCTCGCGCCTGCGGGAAGAAGCCGAATTGCACGACATCGTCTACCAAGACGCCCCCCCCTACGAAGTCTTGTACACCGCGCACATCACCTACGAGGAACTAAAAATCTTAAAGCAAATCGAACACGCGCTGGACATCTTGTACAATTCAGGACATTTTGCGTGGACGGTATCCTTCGCGATTCCATTTTTTCCATCGGCATTTGATTTTTATGCCTCCTTTGCCGCGCATTGGAAAGAAAATGGCTACCACCGCGCCGCGCAAAGCCTGCCGCGCTTGTTCGAAATCTTAAACAATTTCCTCGCCCCCCACACCGCCCCCGAGGCGCGTTTAAATCTGCTGCGCTACGACTGGTACGCCACCGGTAATCAAAAAAGCCCCCCCGCGTGGCTGTACGAACCCACGCAAGCGGACTTGCAACAAATCAATCAATTGTACAAAACAACCGACACGCCGCGCCGCCATCCCATCGTCAAGTTTGACTTCGACCCCGGCGCAAGCAATGTAATGACGAATGGTAAAAATGCAACCATCAACAGTGACCGCGACGGGGTGTATCTATTGTTTAAATCAACCGCTAAGCCGCGTCCCGGTGCACAGGGCAAGTGCATGATCGTGACGAATCTGAGCATCGCAAACGAAATATCTTTGTATAGCATTAAAGAATTAGGGCTTAATCAAATTTATTTATCTTTCAAAAAGTAAACAATGTTCGTCAATGGTTCTCACAGGACTTGTCATCATTTCATCCAATAAAAATTTATCCCTTTGGGAATAAGTTTAGAATTACAGACGGACACTCTAGGGCATATGTTGCTTGGGAAAATGGAATTGAAAAAATACCTGCAATTATATCCGACAATGAAATCATAACAAGCGAGCTGGGGCAAATACAATATAAGCATGATGGAATGTGGTGCGAACGATTTAATCTAAAAAATATTTCAACTTGCAAAATCGAATATTGCCACATGACAAATATATTGAATTGTGGATAGGTAGGTGCAATAAAATGTATGATCTTGTGTACGCCATTCATAATAATCATCTTGATAAAGATTTACATGAGGCGCACCGAATCGATTTGGAAAATAAAGGTTTATATATTTATGGTATTTCAGAAGATTTATCATTATATTATTGCGAAGATATTGATGGGAACTTAAAAGCGGAATTGCGTCCCAAATAAAGCGGTTACAACGTCATCTGTGAAAACGACGTTTCGCACTGGGTGACGGTGGCGTTGAAATCGAGTTGCGATATTTCCTCCGGTGACAACTTACCGCACAGCCAATCTTCAATTTGATTTGCACGCAAAATAACAGGCATACGGTCGTGGATTTCTGCCACGTTATCGTGTGCCTGTTTTGTGATGATGACAAATTCGCGCTCGTGGGGTTGGCCGCCCGGCGCGTTGCGGTACAGCCCCGCCATGAATAAAAGGTTTCCCTTTACATCCTTGATGTAGTGCTTAACTTTTTGTTTGCCTTGCGCCTGCCATTCATAATATTCGCCGGCGGGTACGACGCAGCGGCCGGCTACCAGCAGCGGCGCGAAGGTGCTTTTGGTTTTGAGCGTTTCGGAACGAGCATTGATAATTACACCCTTGCCGTCCCATTTCTTAAAACCCCAACGCAGCGTTTCCAAATTGATGGTGGCGTTGGTGCCGCCGGTGATGACGGGGGCATTGTGCGTTGGGTATACATCGCCCGGGGTGGGGAGCTGCCAATCGTCGTTGGCCAGCCGCAGCGACACTTCGCGTATGACTTCGCGTATTTCGATAATTTCTTCTTCGGTGAGTGCCGAATATCTGCCGCACATAAATTATGCTCCTTTCACACCCGCAGCACGCCGCCGCGTTCGACCTCTAGTTTGCCCAGCCGCGTGGTTAGGTTGCGCAGGCGTATGTCTACGTCTACGTCCGTGGTTATATCGCAGCCGTCCAGCAGTAATTGCCCCATGCCGGTGAGGTTGTCTGTACGGATGCCGATGGAGCGCAGGGGGCGTTTCCAGTCGTAATTCCGCTTGAACAGCGCGTATGCCCGGTTGAATACGTAGTTTACGCTATCGGTGGCCTTGGGTAAACTGCATTGGCGCGTAAATTTGTTAAATTCGCTGTCACGCAGGTTGATGGCGATGGTGGAGGCTTGCAGTTGGTGCTTCTTGAGCCGCGCGCATACGGTGCTGGCCAACAGGTACAGTACGGCACTGACATCTGCATTGGTGCGCAAATCCTCCGGCGGAGTGATGGTGTTGCCGATGGAGCCGATTTCTTCCACATTGGGGTTAAAATTTCGATCGTCGCCGTTGGCGTAGGCGTGCAGGTCGTACCCGGCTTTGCCCAGCAGCTTGCCCAAGAAGTCGGGGCAGGCTACGGCAATGTCGCCGATGGTGCGTATGCCCACGTTGTGCAGCAGCTTCTTGCGTTGTTGCCCCACGAACAACAGCTTGGATACGCACAGCGGCCACACGATGTCGCGGTAGTTGTCGGGCGTGATGACGGTCAATGCGTTGGGCTTGTTGTAGTCGCTGCCCAGCTTGGAAAAAATCAAATTATCCGCCACGCCGATACTGACGCTCAAGTCCAGTGCGTAGCGGGTTTCTACACGGATGAGCTCGGCGACTTGCGCGGCTTCTTCCAGCGGCATGTCGCCCATATCCAGCCACGCCTCGTCCATGCCGTAGGGGATGACATTGTTGGTATACTTGCCGTACACCGCGCGCGCCAAGCGGGTCTGCGTCAAGTATTTGCCCAAATCGGCCTGCACATACCGCAGCTCCGGGCAAATCTTGCGCGCCTGCCGAAAGGAAATGCCTGTTAATACACCCGCGCGCTTGGCCACGGCGTTTTTACTCATGACAATGGAGTGCCGCATCTTGGGGTCGCCGCATACGGCAAACGGCACATTGCGCAACGCAGGGGTGAATTTTTCCTCCACGGCGGCGTAGTAATTGTCCATGTCGCAGTGGATGCGCCTGCGCATTATAACCCCCCTGTAGCACGAAACGGGCTGAACCGATTCAGCGTAAAGTCCGACTTTTTTCCGCTGCTGACGAATCCGTCACTGTGCGATGTGCTCTCTGTCGTGTCGTATCGGGTGCTGCGGGTCGCAACCGGCACGGGGCATTCGATATCGCCAAAGTCTACGCCGCGCAAAAAACTGGCGCGCATCACCGCTTCGTCGCCATGGCGCAGGCGTATGGCGTCGATGCTCTTCGACATGCCTTTCGACGGCCGCCGATATTCTTCAAGCGATAGTTGCGCATAGTTTGCGTCCACGAGTTTTTCGGCGCGCACGCCCAGTTGGCGCACGGGTTCGTTTTTCCACACATCGCGGAATAACGCCGACGCATGGTAATAGAGTTCCGTGGTGCTGTCGGTGGGGCAGGTGAGTTTGCGCTGGTGCGCGTAGTATTCGAACGCGCTGTTGCGGATGCCGATGCTCACCACACCTGCGGCCATGCCCGTGCGGCGCAGGCGTTTTCCCGTAGATTCGCACAGGTGCAGAAGCACGCGGTTGGCGTCGTCGTAGCGCGTGATATCGTAGGGGATGGTCGTGGAGTTGCCCACGCTCTTGGCCGGTGCGTGATGCGGCTCGATTTTGGAATGGTCGATACCGTTGGCGTATTCCCACAGTGTGTGCGACTGCGACTTGAACGTCGGCACCAAGTACCGCACGTCAAACCGCGCCAAGTCGCCGATGGTTTGGATGCCCAGCTGCCGCAGCTTGGGCACGGTGGCACGCCCCGCCATGAACAAATCTTCAATCGGCAGCCGCCACATCTTGTCTAGCTCGTGGTGCATCAACGAGTTGGTGAAATTGGGTTTGCGTAGCTCGGTGGCCATTTTCGCCAGCAATTTATTGGGCCCCACGCCCACGCAAACCGTATAGCCAAATTCTTTATAGATGCCCTCGCGTATCTTATCCGCCGCCGCCAAGGGCGGGCCGAAATGCCGCTCCATGTGTGTATAGTCCACAAACGCCTCATCAATGGAGTACTGCTGCACTCGGTCGGAAAATTGGTGCAGGTACTCAATCATTGCATCGCTGTACCGCTCGTATACGTCAAAGCTCGCCGGGATGACCACCAGGCCGGGGCATTTTTTGCGCGCGCTCATCAACGTCTCGCCGGTTTGGATGCCGTAGGGTTTGCACGGCAAGCTTTTAGACAGCACGATGCCGCGTCGGCTTTCCTCATCGCCGCCAATAATCGAAGGAATTGTACGTAAATCCAGCGTCTCGCCCGCGGCCAGCCGCTCCAAGGCTTCCCAAGCCAAATACGCTGAGTTTACATCAATATGAAAAAACACCGATTGCATCAAGCCACCTCCTGCGTGCGCAAAGTGTTGCTTGATTATATCGAACATAATTTCTTTCACAATCATTTGTTCGGTGCGTGTGAAAAGTTGAAAATGTATTTCGCATAAAATTTTGCACAGAAAATCGCAACCAACTGGTAGCAATTTGCCACCAGTTGAAGATGTGATATAGTGCCCGCAAGGAGTTGAATCCACATGCACAAAAAAGCAAAAATTAAATCCATACAAATCCCCGAAAACAAGCGCGTCATCTGCATCAGCGACATACACGGTGAAATAGAGCGCTTCCAGCGATTACTCGAAAAAGTAGCGTATAACGAAAATGATATTCTGATCCTCTTGGGCGACATTTACACCAAGGGTCGCCGCCCCCATGATACCTTGCGATATTGCATGACGCTGGACGAAAGTCCAAATGTACATATCCTGCGTGGCAACGCCGATTGGGGTGGGGATGATTTTCTGTCCCCGGCAGAGAACCAATGGCTGGCTGAACTGCCGGATATCATCGAATCCGATGCATATACCTTCGTGCATTCTGGACTCACATCTCCCAACCTGTATGAACAACTACCCGCAACCGTTGCCAAAGTGGATAATTTCATCGAAACCGCCACTCCGTTTGCCAAATGGGTCGTAGTGGGGCATTGGCCGGTGGCGATGTATTGCCATCAAATCGCCTGCCACGACCCCATCGTCAATCACGATAAAAAAATCATCGCCATCGATGGCGGCAACGTTTTAAAATCCGACGGGCAACTCAACGCCTTCATTATTCAAGACGGACGCTTTACGCACACGTCTGTAGACGACTTGCCCACGCATGTCATCGCAAAGCCGCAGCAGGCATCCGGCGGCACGCTTAATATTACCTGGCTGGATCGCTTTATCGAGTGGGTCGCAGATTGCGACCCACTGAGTTTGATCAAGCATCTCAAAACAAATAAAACGCTTACTGTACCCAAATCACAAATTTGGACGGACAACAATGGCAACTTGGTGTGTTGTGACCTTGCCACCGATTACCATTTGCCATGCAAGGTAGGGGATGAAGTAAAGATCGTCGAAGAATTCGAGGACAGGTATTTCGCCAAGCGCAACGGCGTATCCGGGTGGGTCATCAAATAATATTTGCCTATATGCATAATAAAAACTATACTTACCGCAAATTTGATCGGAGGGATGCAAACCATGCAAAATATATTCATGAAGCAAAAGAAGCATGAAGAATTTGAATGGGGCAACCTGGGCAACATTAAAGAAGGGCGTAGCGACTTGGGCGAGGAAATGCCCGTCATCGTTTACCGATTAATGCAATTCACCATGCTGGACGTATTAGCAAAAGCGCATGGTTTGGAGCAAGCCAATGAATATTTTCGCCAAGCAGGTTTTTTAGCCGGATCCGAATTTGCAAAAAACATGTTGGTATTATCCGTCGATTTTGATACATTCCTCGCAAATTTGGCAAAATCGTTGCATGAATTAAAGATCGGCATCCTGCGCATGGAAACTTTAGACCCAAAATCGGGCAAACTCGTATTGACGGTTGAGCAAGACTTGGATTGCAGTGGCTTACCCATTACCAATGAGAATGTTTGTGTCTATGACGAAGGTTTCATCGCCGGTATTTTAGAAGCCTACACCGGCAAAGCCTACAATGTGCGCGAAGTTGATTGTTGGTCAAGTGGCGACCGCGTATGCCGGTTTGAAAGCAATCCAACAAATCCCGCGTAGGAAGAAGGTCGAATGCCATTAACGATTACGCGCAGATGTTACTTGAATATTTAAGCGGTGTAATATATAACTCGAATAAAACCCATTTAAATATATCGGCACTACCACAAGAATTACAAGAGTTTGGCACGGGGTTGCAATATTTTTGCAATGCTGTCATTGAAATGCAAAAAGCAGCGCAAGCATTATCGAAGGGTGACCTAACCGTAACCCTGCCTTCACGCGACAACGAATTGGCATCGCCGCTCAAATCTTTACATGCGTCGCTAAAACATTTGACATGGCAAGCGCAACGCATCGCCGAGGGGGATTATTCACAACGGGTGCATTTCATGGGAGACTTTTCCCACGCGTTTAACACCATGGTCGAACAACTCGCCGACAGGCGGCAAAAGCTAGAAGACACCATTACACAAATGAAGTCAAAATCCGCTTCACTAGAACAGGGGAATCTATTGTTTGCGTCATTGATGCAATATGTACCACAGCAAATCGTCGTAATCGACCGCAACAGCGGCAAAGTTTTGCTAACCAACCCATCTGCCGAAAATGAAATCGCTGCCGATGCAAATTATATAAATTATTTTGCACAATCCATGGCAACCGACGATGCGGAGCGATATGGCCGTGTTACCGAAATTGTTTGGGAGAAAGCCGACCGACAACGTTTTTTTGAAGCCGCGTGTTATTATGCACAGTGGAATGGCTCCGATGCTGAAATATATGTGATTAACGACATCACGCAGTCAAAATCCGATTTAGAAAAACTTGAAAAATTCGCTTTTTACGATAGCTTAACCCAATTATATAACCGCGCGTATGGTATGATTTTATTGGAAAATTGGCTGCGCGAAAAACGTAAGTTTGTACTCGTCTTTGCCGACTTAGATAGCTTAAAATACGTTAACGACGCGTTTGGACACCACGAAGGTGATTTATATATCATCAATGCAGGCAAGTATTTACAAACATTTTCAAATGATGCCATCGTTTGCCGGTTGGGTGGCGACGAATTTATGCTTGTCGCATTAGACCATGACAACAGTGAAGCGGAAACAAAAATGGAGCAAATTTATACGAATTTGTCCCAAGTCCCAATTTTAGAAGGTAAAACCTATTCATACAGCATCAGTTACGGGATTGTCGCGGTTGACGTTGACGATACGCGTACAACCAGTGAAATCTTAAGCCTTGCGGATGATAATATGTACTTAAATAAGCGCATGAAGAAAAAAATCCGCGCAAAGGCAAGAAAAAAGGAGAAACCCCATGTTTGATCGATTGGCCGAGTTGGAAATTAAGTTTGAATTATTATCAGAGCAAGTAAGTGATCCAGAAATTATCGCGGACATGAACCGCTGGCGCGCGCTCATGAAAGAGCACAGCGAGCTTACACCCATCGTTGACACCTACCGCGCGTATAAAAAATTGGAAGATGACCTAGAAGGTGCGAAGGAATTATTAAACGAATCCAACGACGAAGAAATGCGCACATTGGCCAAGGAAGAGATAAAATCTGCACAAAATGAAATCGACCGCGTGGCAGAAGACTTGAAAATCCTCCTGCTGCCCAAAGACCCCAACGACGACAAAAACGTCATCGTAGAAATCCGCGGCGGTACTGGTGGCGAAGAAGCTTCGCTGTTTGCGGGTACGCTTTTCCGCATGTACCAGCACTACGCCAACGCGCGCCGTTGGAAGGTCGAAATGATGAGCGCCAACGAAAGCGGCTTGGGTGGATTTAAAGAGGTTTCCTTCCTTGTAACGGGGAAGGGGGCTTATTCGCGCCTCAAATATGAAAGCGGAACCCATCGCGTCCAGCGTGTGCCCGAAACCGAATCGCAAGGGCGTATCCACACCTCTGCCGTGACCGTGGCTGTCCTGCCCGAAGCTGAAGATGTGGACGTGCAACTAGACATGCAAGACGTGCGTGTGGACGTGTATCGTTCCGGCGGCAACGGCGGTCAAAGCGTTAATACCACCGACTCTGCCGTGCGCGTCACCCACGTACCCACCGGCGTAGTCGTCGCCTGCCAAGATGAAAAATCGCAATTGAAAAATAAAGAAAAGGCGTTAAAAATACTTCGCGCCCGTTTGTACGATTTGGAATTGGAAAAACAACAATCACAACAATCTGCCGAGCGTCGCTCCCTCATCGGTTCCGGTGACCGCAGCGAACGTATACGTACTTACAATTATCCGCAGAGTCGCGTCACCGACCACCGCGTGGGGCTAACACTGCATCGCTTGGATGCGATCTTGGATGGCGATTTGGATGAAATTATGGATACTTGTATCACACATGATCAGGCGCAGAAGTTGCAGGGGGATTGAAAAGATTAAGACCCCGGGGACGGCTCCGAACGCCGCCCGCGTTTTCAAAAAAGCGAGGCAAAAACGATGAGAAACCGCGACATGCGCGGTTTCTTTTTATTGAGGGTTATTTTTTGCGCCTTCTTGTATGCCGCTGCTGCGCAGGACGCTGAACAATGTGGCGAATAAGATTTTTATATCCAGCCACATGCTCATGCGGCGAGCGTATTCGCCGTCTAGAGCGGCTTTTTGAGGGATGGGTAGTTCGTCGCGGCCGCTGATTTGTGCTAGGCCGGTCAAACCTACAGGGATGTCATTGGCTTTGTATTTTTCACGCTCGGCGATGAGGTCGTCTTGGTTCCACAGTGCCGGGCGCGGGCCGATTAGGGTTAAGTCACCTTTTAAGATATTAAAGATTTGCGGAAGTTCGTCTAGGCTAGAGCGGCGCAAAAACCTTCCAACGGGCGTGATGAGCGCAGCGGGATTTTCCAATAGATGCGTGGGTACGTCTTTGGGTGCGGACGTGTACATGCTGCGGAATTTAAGGATTTGAAAAAATTTCAAGTGTCGGCCGTACCGTTTTTGACGAAAAAGCACCGGCCCTGGCGAAGTCAATTTCACCAGCAACGCAATCACCGCCATTAATGGAATCCAAAATGGTGATGTGAGCAAAATGAATAGAATATCCGCTATTCGTTTGACGATAATGTACATACCGACACCCGTATGCTTTCTTCATAATCCACTACATTATAAGCTTCTTCATCACCGCTCAACGGGTGGGTATACGAAGCGAAAAGTTTGTTTATAGCAGGAACCAACGGCATTAGTGCGTAAATCATAAAATTAAATAAACGCGTAGTGCGTATTTTTTTACCCTGATGTGCCGCAATGCGTTGCACCATGTGAGTAGTACAATTATATGCTTTGTTTTGCGGATGATATAAACCGCCTTGGCCATTTTCTACGATTCTGCACAAAAACGCGCACAAATTATCAATATAAATTATGCTTCGCGCATTTTTTATGTGCGGGAAGAGGGGTGTTCGGTAAGTCAATTTTACAAGTTTTGGGAAATTGCCCTTGCAACCAGAACCGTACACCATCGGCGGGCGCACAATGGCAACTTGAAATGAATCGTCGTGAAGTGCATTTAACTTTATTTCTGCTTGACGCTTGCTATCACCGTAATAATCATTCGGGTCATTCGCTTGTACTGCCAGCGTGCTTATAAAAATGAATTGCCTTATGCCGCCGGCTTTGGCTTTGTTGGCCACAGTTTCGACTAGATCGCGGTTGATTTGATAGTAAAGGGGTTTACGTTGCCGCGTTTGTTTAACATGTGCAATCCCTGCAACGTGTAATACGGTATCAAAGCCGGACATATCCACTTCATCCCAATTTTGGTTGCGTGCGTCTAGGGTGAATATCTCGAATTGTTGGTCGGCATAAGCGGCAAAGCACGTACCCATATAGCTGTCTGCGCCTATAATTAAAATTTTTTTGCGTTGATTACTCATGATGTTCTTCGGGTTTATATTCGGGGATGTAATGCATAAGTAATGCACGCGGGTCACCTTTGTCGGGCAGGTCGGCTTCCAACGCTTGTAAGAATTGATTAAGCCCCGGCATGAGCGCGGGCTTAGCGGCGTAGATGCGGTTATTTAATGTCGCAGTTAGGCCTTCTTCAATTAATAAAAGTTCTTCGTAGAGTTTCTCGCCGGGTCTCAGGCCGGTGTATTTGATTTGGATATCCACGCCGGGTGTCAAGCCAGCCATGCGTATCATATTGACGGCCAAGTCGTTAATTTTGACTTGCTCGCCCATGTCCAGGATGAATATTTCGCCACCGTTGGCCATGGAGCCTGCTTCCAGCACCAACTTGGCAGCCTCCCGGATGGTCATGAAATAGCGGATCATATCGCGATGGGTGACGGTAACGGGGCCACCCGCGTCAATTTGCCGACGGAAGAGGGGAATCACCGAGCCGTTGGAATCCAACACATTGCCGAATCGAACACAGACAAATTCTGTGACTTGCGCGGTGTTGAGCCCCAGCGTTAGCAGTTCTGCCAGCCGCTTGGATGCGCCCATGACACTGGTGGGGTTGACGGCTTTGTCGGTGGAAATCATGACAAACCGCTCCACGTTGTGGCGGATGGCTGCTTGTGCGGTGCGGAAAGTGCCCAAGACATTGTTATCTAACGCCAAGCGCGGGCATTCTTCCATCAGCGGTACATGCTTGTACGCTGCCGCGTGAAAAATAATCGCCGGGTTAAATTCGGCGAAAACTTCATCCAGACGCGCGGGATTTTGAACCGAACCGATACGCACGGCTACGCGGTAGCGCCCCGCCGCGCCGAACGCGACTTTCAGCTCTTCCTTCAAATTGTATGCATTATTTTCGGAAATGTCGTAGATGACGATTTTTTTTACATCCAATTGCATGAGTTGGCGGCAAAGCTCGCTACCAATGGAACCGCCGCCGCCGGTGATGAGCACCGTCTTGTCTGCAAGCCAAGCGTTGAGCGGGGCTTCGTTAAGGGCGGCTTCGGAGCGACCCAGGAGGTCGGCAATGTTTACTTCACGCAGGTCGTTGGATCGGTCGTCGGAAATGCCCGTTAGCATGCGCACCTTGCACTGCTTGATGGGGGTTAGGCTTACAATTCGGCGTAAATCATCGTTGCCCATGGACGGCACCGCTATGATGATTTCGGAAATATCGTGATCCTTGACCAATTTGGGGATTTTATCGTCGCCACCCAAAATAGGTTTGCCGTGCAGGGTGTAGCCGTGTTTGCGCGGGTCATTATCTAGTACGCCGATGATACGGCGCGGACGCGCACCTTGCTGGCTGGGATGGATGAGCAAGCCGGCAGCAGTTTCTCCCGCGCCGATGATGAGTGTACGGATGGGCTCCCCCCGCGGATGGGCGGGCTGTTTTCGATTGCGGCGCAAGTATGCGTACACCGTTTCCCATACGCGGCGGAAAATCCGCGGTGTTAAGCTAAGCGTGAATAAAAAATAAAACGCCATGACGCCCAGCCCCGGATTGGGCCACACGCCAAGGCGAATGAACATAACAAAATATACCGTAAATGAAGTAAAAAACGCGGCCGTTGCCATGCGCAGCATTGTGCCGATGCCGGGGTGCTGCCACAATGTTTTGTACACGCCGCACAAGGTGTAAAAAACAAGCAAAGATACCGCCATCACCCAAATGTTGACGTTAACGATTTCCAGCAAAGATTGTTCGATGGTGGGATGCACGATAAATTGATTTTCCCGCGTGAAGAGGAACGTGGTGGCAAACACCGCCATGATCCAGCTTATCCAGCAAAAAACGCAATCGAGCAAAACAAGAAATGCCGATTTTACGTAAGAATTAAATCGCATGGAGCCCTCCGCGTCTAAGTGAGCAAATTGCAACGAGTATAGCATAACTATTGTACGCATACCAATTTTCGTGTAGTATCCAACACGATTTGCTAATTTTTGATGAAAGCAGTGATAGCATGAAGAAAAAAGCAAGCGAGAATAAATATTTTGATAATATCGTTGGGGCAATGCTATTTATTGTGGTGGGGATTATGCCGTTGGTGGTACGTGCGGTGCTTCGTGCGGTGCCGCCGGATAGTTTGGACGTGTGGGCAGGGACGCAGAGCCTCTTTGACCCCATACAGATGCAGCAAGTGTACGTCAATAGCTTTTCGCATTGGAAATTTTGGTTGCTAAGCCTGCCCGCTGCTGTGATTGCTTTTTATATCATAAGCGATTGGGCAACCGGCGGATATAAAAAAGTAAATATGAAAAAAGTCATGAAAGATCCGGTAGTTATTGCCGCCGCGGTCTTTTTATTTTTCTCGTTGGCGTCTGCGTTATTTTCAAATTATGCGCATACGGCATGGTTTGGTACTAGAGATCGCGCAGAAGGTATGTTGGCGTGGTTTGCGTACTTCACTGTTTTTTTGGGTGCGATGATTTATGTGCGAAAATTGAAATATACGTACATCATTATTTGGGGGTTAATTTTTTCATCGATAGGTATGGGGCTAATTGGGCTTACCCAAGTTCTTGGAAATAGCCTTTTTGAAACGGATTTGGGAAGCCGAGTTGTCACAGGTGGCTTGCTTCGGAGTCCTCTTTTAACCGGTGCAGAAATATCTATAAGATTTGAAATGGCATTTGGTACACTGTTTAACCCCAACACATTTGGCTTGTACACCGCCATGATGGCACCGCTGATGATTATTTTGGGCGTGTGTTATGAAGGAAAGCGATGGGTCAATGCGCTGCTTTTTGTTGCCGGCGGTTTAATGGTGGTCGGTTTGTTTGGCAGCCGTTCGTTGGCCGGGTTTGTGGGAATTGCCGCGGCATTGGGTGTCATTGCGGTGACACTGGTGTGTTTTATACTACGCAGGGGGATACGGCGCATTGATTGGTATTTTATTGCCGTAAGTGCGGGTGTGGTGGCGGTTCTTATTGCTGCATCGATATTTGTCACGCCGATAAACGAACGATTGAGCGTGCAATGGGAGCGGTTTACCGTTGCGCTGCGCGGCGAACCGCGCCCCGTGCATGATTATATCTTTGATGGAAACACCATGACCGTATACTTTGACGATACGCTTTTGTTCACTGCTCGCATACATGAAGAAATCCACCCCGTTGCGGGAAGAATCACGGAAGAAACGACTTGGATAACGATATATGACGCATTGGGCAATGAAGTACCGCTGCGTGACAGAACGGTAATAGAGGCAGATACACGCTATCGTTTTGATATTCCCGGACACGGGCACGCCAGTTTTATGTTGCGAGAAGGGCAACATTTCCGATATCGCAACGTCCTGTTCATACAGATTGAAGGCACGATATACGGTGTAACACAAAGCGCTAATTTTGAAGCACGCACGGGTTTGGTCGATATGTCTGAGCAAATCCCCGCATGGGGCTTCCGCGGGCGCGAAACTTGGGGCTCGGGGCGTGGGTATATTTTTTCCCGTACATTCCCGTTGATGCCGCGCACGGCTATTATCGGTAGCGGCCCAGATACGTATGCAAATGTTTTTCCCAATCATGATTTAATGGGCAAAGCATTGTTTATGCAAAGTCCGTATCAACTCATAGACAAAGGCCACAACATAATTTTGCATACATGGATTGGCCATGGCGGCATTGCCACGTTGGCGTTGATTTTCTTGTTGGGGTATTACCTGATCACGACATTCATATCGCTGTTGCGCGACGGCAAAAATAAAACGCGGTTTGTTTTCGGCTTGCAATTGGGTATATTGGCATGCGTGGCTGCATTTTTTATCGCATCATTATCGACAGACTCTACGATCGGTTCCACTGGGGTGTTCTTTGTGATTTTGGGGTTGGGATACGGGGTCAATCGCTTGAGTTAAAAAAGTCCCCAACCTATTAGTGGCACTAATAGGTTGGGGATTTTCGTTGCTGCGGATTTTTTTATTTGCCGTTGCGAGCGCCGTCTAAGGATTTGAGCAATACGCCGGTGTCATCGCCAGAATATTCCCAGTACATGAAGCCCTTCATGCCACGCTCCATTACATATTTCATCTTGTGCGCGACGGAATCCGCGTCGTCGTATGAAATCCATACGTCGCCGTTGTACAGGTAGGGGGCTTTTGCATCGTCGTCCCAATGGCGAGTGAAGTTATTCTCTGTCAAGAATGCGGGATCAACAAGTTTTTTGTAACCGCCGCCCGCGTTGTAAGCGATGCCGGATGCCGCCGCATTGATACCCGTGCCGTTGGGGCCAGCTTCTACGCCTGTCCATCCGCGGCCATAGAATGCGCCGCCGATGACCAACTTTTCGATGGGTACGCCGTGCTCGACATACATATCAATGGCAAATTTTGCCGATGCGATGGATTTGTCCTCTTTGTTGTTGAATAGATTGGTGTGGTGGCCAGTTTTTTTAGAAGTACCTTGACGCCAGTCGTAGGTCATAAGATTGACTTCGTCCAAGAAAGTGCCCAACTCGGCCAATTCTTGGTTGTACGCGTACTTTGGTGAGCCGCAACCGCATGCCATACTCAAGTGGTAATAACGCTTGTTAACGTAACCAACGGCATCCAACTTGGTGCGCATGAGCCACATGACTTTCGTGAAGTTGAATTTATCCTCCGGCCGTGCGTCGATGCCGGCATCGTCTAAGCAGGGGAATTCCCAGTCCATGTCAATGCCGTCGAAGTCATGTTCCAGCATTAACTCCACCGCAGACTGCGCGAATTTTTCCCGTCCGGCATGCGTAACATACGCGTCCGAAAATCCGCCCGCGCCCCAGCCACCCACAGAGAGGATGGTTTTGAGGTGTGGGTTCTCTTTTTTTAACGTCGCCAGTTGCTCGATGCCCGTCCAGTGTGCGCCGGAACACTTGCCGTCCACACACAGGCCAAACGCCCAGTTGATGCGGTCAAGGATTTTTGCGTCCTCGGGGGTTACGGGGGTGCGTCCGTACAGGTACGCGGCGATGAAGGGTCTTCTTTCCATGGGGTTTTCCTCCTTATAAATGCCTATTCAGGCTGATGTACAATTTTTTGCGCACGCAATTGCCCGCATGCCGCCGATATATCGCTACCCAGCGAACGACGCACGGTAACAGGAATTTTCGCTGTATCCAAAACAGCCGCGAACGCATCAATGCCCACACGCGGGGTGGGGAAGAAATGCGATTTGTCGCGGCTTTTTTTGTTGATGGGGATCAAATTGATGTGGCACAACATGCCCTTGACGAGTTGCGCCAATTGCCGTGCATGTGCGGGTGTATCGTTAATGCCTGATGCAAGCGCGTATTCAAATGTAACGCGGCGGCGAGTGGTTTCTGCGTATAAGCGGCACGCTTCTATTAATTCCTCCAACGGATAGCGATTGGTGATGGGCATAAATCGGCGGCGTACATCGTCCGTTGGCCCATGCAGCGATACGGCTAAATTAATTTGCATTTTCCGCTCCGCCAGCGCATGGATTTCCGGCACGAGCCCGCAGGTAGATAGCGTTATGTGCCGCGCGCCGATATTTGCGCCTTTCTCATGCGTGATTAATTCGATGAAGCGTAATGTTTCGTCAAAATTATCCAACGGTTCACCACAGCCCATAAGCACGATGGACGAAACTTTTTCGGGCATGGCGTACACTTGCGCGCACATTTCCCCTGCAGATAAATTGCGCACCAATCCACCAATCGCCGACGCACAAAATACGCAACCCATGCGGCATCCCGCCTGCGTAGATATGCACACGCTGTGCCCGTGGTTATATTGCATCAGTACCGATTCAATAAAAACGCCGCCGCAATCAAACAAAAATTTGACTGTGCCATCCTTGGAGATCAATTTATCCGCCACACGGAAGTTTGGAACATGGCAAGCCGTTTCCAATGCGTCACGCAGCGCCTTCGGCAAATTATCCATTTTAGCAAACGGTGCATCAAAAAAGGCCACACCACGGCGGTGCAGCCATTCAAAAACCTGTTCGGCACGATACAACGGATGCCCCAACTCTGTCATCAGCGTGCGTAATTCATTTATGTTCAAAGACAAAATATCTTGCGTCATTTTTGGCCACCCCGTACAAAAATAATTGCTTTGGATATAACCTTTTGTGCATTATGCCATACCGCTGCCATGATTGACAACTCCGCGAAAAAAACGGTATCATTACTAAAATTCATAGATATGGCCGTGATAATATGGAAGAAATTCTGCGGTATTTTTTAAATGACTCAGGTTTTGCGCGGTTAATGGATGGTATGTGGGAATCATACGCCCGTCATGGGCGTTGTTTTGGTGCTGTGCGTCTGGTCAAACCCAACGCAGATGAAGAACGCGCCATATCCGAATTCTTTAAACGCGATTATTATGACCAAGCATTGATTCGCATCAGCTTGGCTGAATTTGAACGGCAAATGCAAAAAGTTTTTGAAGATGCTCCGAGCCTAGGTGATGTGCTCGAGGGCTATTTTGCGCGTCCGCTATCATCGCCTGTTAGCGAAACCAATAAAGAACGGATACGTATCCGTGACAGCTTCACCATGCATATCAAATCGGAAATATTGCCCCGCTACGAAGGCACCGAAGCCGAACAATGGCTACGCGAAATGATTGCCCACATGCGGCGTACATACAAACAATGGGCAGAACGATTTATCGCCGAGCCCGACCCGGTAGTTGCACAAGTAACGGTCGTGTGTAATGCACTTAACGCGTTGCCTCAAGATGAATATATCTTGCTGGCAGATTTTTCGACGCGGGTATGCGGCGATGCGCAGGCATTGGATTTTTATGGCAGCCATGGGTCGTTATTTTTGCGTGCTTTGGCACGGCGTTACAATATGAGCATCCCCAACGCGTTGGAGGATAGCATTCATTTATATTGGCAGGCAGGTTTGCTTTCCAACGGGGTGCTTAATCAAGTGACGGTATCGCGGTTTTTGGCGTTCAGCGGCAACGAGGTTGACCCGGCGTGCGCTTATTACGACAAACTCGGTGAAGCGCATGTATTGACGTTGGAAAATATCAGCCGCTTCACCCGCGCCAAGGTATATGGAAACAAAGTATTCGTGGTCGAAAACGCCAATGTATTTGCGTTGTTGTGCGAGCAATTGCGGGGTGTACCCTGCACCCTCGTGTGCGCATCCGCAGGCATGAACGCCGCGTTGGACAGATTATTGTCGTTATGCATTCAAACAGGTGCATTAATTTTATACTCCGGCAACATGGACATGAAGGGCTTGCTTTGGGGCGATATGCTTTATTTACGCTTCCATAGAAACTTCGTACCGTGGCGGTATACGCACAACGACTACGAATTCGCACTAGTATCCAGCGAGGCCATGCTGCCCGACGAAAAAAAGGAAAATGCATTGCACAATGAGGCCTTCGCATCGTTGCTATCATTAATCCGCAAAAAAGGAAAAGTCGCCAGCCAATTACCCTTGGTAAACTTACTGGCAAATGACATACGAGCATATTCAGGAGGTACACATGGAAAACAAAGTAAACGTCGTCATTAATGGCGAAATCACCACCGTGGTATCCACAGAACCGGTGGAGTACGTACAAAGACTGGGCCACTATGTAAGCAAAAAGGTCGAAGAAGTGGCCATGCGCTATGACAAAGTAATGATTAGCGAACGCCAGCGTACCTTGTTGGTGTCGTTAAACATTGCCGACGAGTATATGAAAGTCGAACCTGAACTAAAACGCTTAACCATCGAAAACGAGGCATTGAAAAAGGAAAATGTGCAAGTCTCCGACGAGAACATAAAACTCACCGAATTGGTCAAAGGCTTGCGCCAAGAATTGGCCAAACTGCGCGATGGCGTGGAAGATAAAGTCGTAGCATTGCCCGTGTTGCCGGTACGAAAGGCTTTAAAATAATGGAACGGTTAAATCAACTGCGTGCCCGCATGGCGTCAGCAGGTATTGATGCATACATCATCACCGGAGCAGATGCACACGGCAGTGGGTATGTGCCCGCATATTGGCAAGCGCGCACGTGGCTTACAGGTTTTACCGGTTCCAATGGGTTGGCGGTTATCACGCATGATAGAGTCGAAACGAATGGACTGGCTGCTGTAACGCAAGGCAAGGCCGGCTTATGGACCGATGGCCGGTATTACATCCAAGCGGAAACGGAGTTGGCCGGTTCGGGCTTTGAATTGTTCAAGATGCAAGAACCGGGCGTTCCCTTGTACCAAACATTTTTAAAAGATAATTTGCCGCAAGGTGCAACTATCGCTTTTGATGGACGCACAATGACAGCGCAATCCTTTAGTATGCTTAAAAAAGAATTAACCGATAAAAATATAAATTATTTATTGGACATCGATTTAATCGGAGAGCTGTGGAGCGAACGCCCCCCATTACCCGCCAAGCCCGCATTTGCACACGACATTAAATTCGCAGGAAAAACCACGCAGGAAAAACTTGTTGCCGTGCGCGAACAAATGCAAAAGAAAAACATTAACGGTTATCTTGTAGCTGCGCTAGACGATATCGCATGGCTTACGAACATCCGTGGCGGTGACATACCGTACACGCCAGTTTCTTATGCCTACGCGTTTATAACCGCGACGCAAGCACATTTGTTTATTGACCCGGACAAAGTGCGGGATTTATGCTTGGATAATTTTATGTTGCACGGCTACGCAGATTTGCCGGACTTTTTGCATGGCATAGCGCCTGATACATTGGAGGGCGGCAAGTTTTATTTCAACCCCAACCGCACAAACGTAGCCATGGCTGAAGCAATCCCCAAGTCATTCCCCATCAACCGCAACACTGCAGATGACATCATCCCATACATGAAAGCTGTAAAAAGCGAAGCCGAACTCACCAACATCCGCAACGCATATAAAAAAGAAGGCGTTGTATGGGTGCGCTTGTTTATGTGGCTGGAACAAATCCTTGCAACGCCCGGTGAATTAAATTTATGTGAAGGCGACATCACACGCAAACTCAAAGCCCTGCGTGCCGAACAAGCCGATTATTTACATGATAGTTTCTCAACGATATCGGCGTATGCGGGCAATGCGGCTAGCGCGCATTACAACCCCGGTGAAGATGGCGCGCAAGTCAAGCGCGATGGGTTCTTGCTGGTGGATAGCGGTGCGCAGTACTTGGATGGCACAACCGATACTACGCGTACATTGGTTGTCGGGCCGCTAACCAATGAAATGCGACAGGATTACACACGCGTCTTGCAAGGGCACATAGCGGTGGCTACTGCTGTTTTCCCTTCGGGTACCACTGGAAGCCAGTTAGACTTATTAGCGCGGATGCCTTTGTGCAAGGCGGGCAAGAATTTCCGCCACGGCACGGGACATGGCATTGGATATGTGTTGAGCGTACACGAAGGGCCGCATAACATATCGCCCGTACAAAATAACGTGGCATTAAAACCCGGCATGTTAGCCAGTAACGAGCCTGGCATGTACAAAGATAACGAATACGGCATCCGCATCGAAAATATAATTTGCGTGAAGGAATTACAAACAACGGAATACGGCACGTTCCTAGGCTTTGAATCATTGACGTGGTGTCCAATTGACACCCATGCCATTGATTACGACATGATAACCGTACAAGAATTGCAATATTTAAACGACTACCACGCGGCAACTTATGAAACATTAGCACCCATGTTAACCGAACCTGAACGCACTTGGTTGAAAAACACCACACAAAAAATCAATAAATAAAATCGCCTAAGGGGCAAAAAATGAAAAAACTGCACATCATGATCGATTGCGACGACGTACTCAACAATCTATCCGAAGATTGGGTGGCATGGCTCAACGCGCGACATGGCCTTAACGTTGATGCGCAGGGTGTGAGTTATAAAAACATTTATCAAGCCTTCCCCATGTTGACGCAGGAGGAAGTGAAATTTCCGCTATCGCAAGAGTCATTTAGCGGGAAGTGGACAGTCAAGCCCGGCAGCGCGGAAGCGCTGCGCCAAATCGTTGATGACGGGCACGAAATATCCATCGTAACCGCGCATAATAATAAGACCTGCTGGACAAAATTTGTATGGCTGGAGCAGCATTTCCCATTCATCCACCGCGATGATGTGATGATCACCACCAAAAAGCAAAAGATCATCGGCGACGTATTGGTTGATGATCATGTACATAATTTAGAGGGTGGCGATTATTTGAAAATTTTATTCGACCACCCAAATAACCATGGCCATGACGCACAGGCCAATGGTATGTTTCGTGTCTACACGTTGACCCAGGCGTATGAAGTCATCAAAAAGGAGTTGCTTTCATGATCAACACCAACATGCATGAGCTTATGCAAATCGTGAACGGTGAACATGCTGATCCGCATCATATCCTGGGGATGCACGAGTTTGTGCAGGGCGATCAATCCATGCGCATTGTGCGTGTTTTTAATCCGGAGGCCAAAGAAATCACATTGTTGGACGCAACCGGCGCAGCACACGAAATGAAATTGGAGCACAATGCGGGTTTTTTTTCCGTCGTGTTGCAAGAGATGGCGCACTTTCATTATAAATTACAATTTACCGGGTATAATGGGCAGTGTTGGGAAGCATACGACGCTTATTCCTTCGCGCCGCTAGTGAGCGATTTTGACTTGCACCTGTTCGGGCAGGGAACGCATTATCAAATATATGAAAAATTGGGCGCGCATCCGATGATGGTAGAGGGCATCGAAGGCGTGCTTTTTGCAGTGTGGGCACCGAATGCCAAGCGCATCAGTGTAGTGGGGGATTTTAACGGATGGAATGGACTGCGCCACCCCATGCGCTCTATGGGTGCCGGCGGCGTGTGGGAAATATTCATCCCCGGTTTGGCGACATACGACAAATATAAATTCGAATTAAAACTGCATTCGGGGGAAATCATCGTAAAATCCGACCCCTACGCCAACTTCGCAGAGTTGCGCCCCGGTACGGCTTCGATGGTGTATGACTTGGGCAATTATCAATGGAATGACAATGAATGGATAAAAAATCGAACCAAGAATAATCCGTTGGATGGACCTGTGAATGTATACGAAATCCACCCCGGCAGTTGGCGGCGCGTGGAAGACGACAATCATCGTTTCATGTCTTGGCCGGAATTGGCGGCGCAATTGATTCCTTATGTAAAAGAGATGGGCTACACGCACGTGGAAATCATCGGCGTGGCGGAATATCCGTTTGATGGGTCGTGGGGATATCAAGTGACAGGGTACTATGCACCCACCAGCCGATACGGCAACCCGCACGAATTCATGGCTTTTGTGGATGCCTGCCACGCGGCGGATATTGGCGTGATATTGGATTGGGTACCGGCGCATTTTCCCAAAGATGCGCATGGATTGGCAATGTTTGATGGCACGAAGCTGTACGAGCATAACGATCCGCGTCAAGGCGAACACTCCGAATGGGGCACGCTCATCTTCAATTATGGCCGCAATGAAGTGAAGAATTTCCTCATCGCCAATGCATTGTTCTGGGTGGATAAATATCACATTGACGGCTTGCGCGTGGATGCGGTGGCCTCCATGTTATACCTCGACTACGGCAAAAATTACGGGCAATGGGTAGCCAACCAATACGGCGGCCGCGAGAACATTGATGCGGTGGAATTTATGAAGCACATGAATTCTGTGCTGGTGGGCGCACACCCCAATGTGATGATGATTGCCGAAGAATCCACCGCGTGGACAGGTGTAACGCGCCCTGCCGCCGAAGACGGGCTCGGCTTCTCGCTCAAATGGAACATGGGTTGGATGAACGACTTCCTGTCCTATATGACCAAGGACAGCGTACACCGCAAGCACCACCACCACCATTTAACCTTTGGCATGGTTTATGCGTATTCGGAAAAATATATATTGGTGCTGAGCCACGACGAAGTCGTGCATGGCAAGGGCTCGCTGGTGAACAAAATGCCCGGCGATACATGGCAGAAAATGGCCAATTTACGTGCGGCCTACGGCTTTATGATGGGGCACCCCGGCAAGAAATTACTTTTCATGGGCGGCGAGTTCGCACAATTCGAAGAGTGGAGCGAGGCGAAGTCGCTCAATTGGTTTTTGCTGGATCAATATGAGCATCACCGCAAAATGCAGGCCTTTGTCAAGGATTTGAACCATTTGTACTTGAATGAGCAGGCTTGCTGGCAAAAGGATTTTGAGGGTAGCGGTTTCCAATGGATAAATTGCAACGATTACGAACGCAGTTTAATATCATTCTATCGTGTGCGTGAAACGGAACGCAAAACTAAGGCCGAGCAAGAATCACTGGGCTCCGCGCATGAATATTTAATTTTTATATGTAATTTTACGCCCGTGCCGCACTTGGACTACCGTGTGGGTGTACCCGCGCCGGGCAAGTATAAAGAAATCCTGAACTCCGACGACGAAAAATACGGCGGCAGCGGCATCATCAACTATGGCGAATTATCATCCGAAGCGGTTTTGTGCGACGGACGCGAACATAGCATGCAAATCAAATTGCCGCCGCTAGGCGTGGTTATTTTAAAGGGCTAGACAATACTTCCATCACGGCATCGATGTTGTTGGTGCTACCATGCGCGGCCATGCGTGTGATGTAGTCGTAGCGTAATTTATATAAATCGTTAATTTCGGTAACTAGGCGTGCGGGGGTTAATTCCTCTTCTTGTAAAATTGCCGAAAAACCTTGTTTGGCAAAGGAATTTGCATTTAATATTTGATCGCCACGGCTGGCTGTGCGTGAAAGTGGCACAAGCAGATGGGGCTTTTTCATTGCCAATAACTCGAAAATAGTACCCGCCCCCGCGCGTGACAGGACGATGTCTGCGGCGGCGTATAGGTCGTTAAGGCCGTTGGCTACGTATTCAAATTGGGCGTAGTGGTTGGCGGGGATGTGGGGTGTTTCCGCTAGGTTACCTTTGCCGCATAAATGAATGACGCGGAATTGCCGTGTTAATTGGAGCAAGGCTTCACGGATGGCGGTGTTGATGGCCGCAGCGCCTTGCGAGCCGCCAGTTACGAGTAGGACGGGATTGACACCGTCAGGCGGGGAGATATCAAAGCCGCAGCGTTTTAATCCGTTTTCGCGGTTGCCGCTTAACATTTCGGCGCGGATGGGGCTGCCGGTTAATACGCCTTTTTTTTCGGGGATATGCTTGAGCGTTTCGGGGAAGCAAACGCAGATTTTTTTTGCGAAGGGGGCGGACAGGCGATTTGCTAGGCCAGGGGTGAAGTCGGATTCGTGTATCACTGCCGGGATGCGCAGTATACGTGCGGCCATCATCACGGGCACGGCTACGAAACCACCTTTGGAGAAAACAAGGTCGGGCTTTTCGCGGCGCAATACACGCAATGCGTCGCCCAATCCTTTCACCACGCGAAACATGTCGGTGATATTTTTTAAATCGAAGCAACGCCGAAGTTTGCCCGATGCAATACCAGAATAGGGGATGTTGGCATTTTCCACCAATTCACGCTCAATGCCTTTGTGGCTGCCAATGTAGTGCGGCGCAAAGCCCGCTTTTTTGAGTGCTGGCAACAAAGCCAAATGCGGCAATACATGCCCTGCCGTGCCGCCGCCGGTTAATATAATTTTTTTCATCGCATAATCCCCCGTACTTAATATAATCCCATTATACCTATTCTTGCGGATAATGAAACGTTCCTTGGCAACCCAAAAGCCCGGTCAGCCTGTCACGGGCTGTGACAGACTGACCGGGCTTGCGCATATTATTGGAATCACTTGTTATCGGATATGCGGGAAAACTAATTCCGGGTGGCGTGCGTAAAAATACCGCGTCGCTCCAAACACATCTTCAAAGCCGCCGTTCCAATCCACAGCGTTGGATGTCCACGCCATCACGCCCTGCCAGCCATTGGCAAAAGCGTTCATGTAATCCTCCGTTAACGTGAAGCCTTCGGTGCCTTGCGCGGTGGTTTCGCCGATGAGCGCGGGGCGTGAGTCACACAGCCCCCAACCCCCACGCGCCCGCGTACCAAATGGGCGAGACGTAAACGGATGCCCATACCATTGTTCCACCCAATCATAATAATGCGGCGACCAAAAATCGAGCGCGGCGTAGGGGTTGGTGTACAAGTTTTGCATGAATGCGTCGGATACTTTATTGCCTTCATATCCGGACAAATCGGAATTGTACTTGGGAAAGGCCATTCCCACCGTCACATGGATATTACTGTTTTGGCGGATAGCCGCCGTGTTCATGGCGAAGAAAAGGGAAAGATAACGCCACGGGAGTTGTCCCGCTTCTACATTTTCATGCACCCAATCGGGTTCGTTCATCAAGTCGATGCTCCACAAGAAGGGATTGTTGCGGAAGCGTTCCACAAAGGGTAGGGTGTAATGCGTGACAAACGAAGCGATGGCCTCGGGCGATTGCAACATACGCCGCCAACGATACGGATCGGCGTTGTGCCATTCGTTATATTGAAAATGGTCGAATGACATAAACGTGGCCATGATGTAAACCCCATGGCGTTCGGCAATCGTGAACAAATCATCTAAGTGTCGCCAATGGCTTTCGTCTACGCCGTGTATCATGCCGTTTTCGTCCATGTCCAGGAAGGGCCCTTGCCCGTAGCGATTGCCTCGCCCGTAGTTGTTGGTGCACATGATCCAAATACGCGTGGCATTAACGCCATTTTCGCGCAACAACGCGAAGTGTTCATCCCACCAAGTATAATCAAAATTATTTCCCACGAAATCATTCCAGTGATTCCACGGGGTGTTAACGCCGTTAATCCAAATGCGCTGCGGATCATCCAGTGCGCCCACCACTAGGTAATCGCCGTCCGTGCGGATGCGCAACGGGTCAAATGCCTGCGCGGACAAAAAGGTTTCATTTTCTGATTCGATGGGGTCAGCCGTATCGCGCCCGCACGCCGATGCCGACACCCCTATCAATATCATCACAAAACATACAAAACACAAACGCTTCATAATCATTAACCTCCTATAAACCTTGTATTAAGCAGTATAACAGCATATCATTGATGCACAACAAAAATACTTATCAAGTTAGGATGATTTACGTGAAATCAGGAATTGTATTCCACATCCCACATGCATCATTATTAATCCCCGACGATTACCGCACGGGAATCATTTTTAATAATGCGGAGTTGGATGAGCAAAACAAGCGCAACGCGGATTTGTTTAGTGGCGAACTATACGCAACCGACATCGGCACCACTGTATCGTCGGGTTACAGCCGTTTCGTATGTGACATGGAGCGTTTCCGCGATGACGCGATGGAAGTGAACGCGGGGAAGGGGAATGGCTTGTTTTATACACACACGCTGGGCGGCGTACCCCTGCGCGACCCCAACCCGGCCATGCGCCAACGCGTTTTGGATGAAATCTACGACCCGCACCACGCGCGGCTTACCGATGCCGTGGACGATGCACTGGCAAAGTACGGCCAATGTTTAATCATCGACGGCCATACCTTCTCGGAGGAATTTTCCAAGGGCGGCAATTATCCCGATTTTTGCATTGGCACCAGCACATACCACACACCGCAGCCGTTGATTGACTGCGCGGCCGAAGTCATCCGTGCGTATGGATTCACCGTACAAGTGAATCACCCGTTCTCCGGTACGATGGTGACGATGAAGCATTATAAAAAAGATTCACGCGTTTTGTCGCTGATGATTGAAGTGAACAAGCGAATCTATTTGAAAGAAAACATGACCGAAAAATCCGATGGCTTTACAAATGCCAAGCAAGTATGCCAAACCATCATAAACAAGTTGAAGGAGGAATTCGCATGACATTCACCCCCGGCAAGGTAGATTGCAAGCCAGCAGAAGTCGGCTATGACGAATCACGTATCGCGGTCTTGCACAAGCACTTCGAAAAATTGTTGGAAGACGGGAAAATCACTAACGCGTCATACTGTGTTTCGCGCTACGGAAAGGTATTTATGCATGGCGCGATGGGGCCATTCAGTTACAAAAAGGGCGAAAAACGCGCCATGAAACCCTCCGATATTCAGTACGTCGCATCCATTACTAAGCTCTTCGCCGCCACGGCATTTTTGAAATTGGTGGAGGATGGTGTAACGCGCTTGGACTTGCCTGTAAAAGAAGTTCTGCCGCAATTTGACGCGCTGCATTTTCGTGATATCACTGCGTTTGATTTGCTGACGCACACATCTGGTATGTATCCGGACGGCGGTTGCTTTGATGATAAATACCATAAAGGATATTGGGCGCACATCGAGCATTACATCAAGTCATACAAAGCCAAAGACGGCGAATTCGATTGGCTGACGGCAGGGTTATCTGTACGTCCACGCAAGCGCATCGGCGAGGAATGGCAATATTGTTCCTTCGGTATCACCATTATTGGCGAAATGATTCGTAAGCTAACTGGCAAGCGCGCGGAAGCATACATCACGGACGAAATCCTACGCCCGCTAGGTATGAAAGATACTTGCTTCGGGTCAGAGCTTAATGCCAAAAATGCCAAGAACCACATCGTCCAACACAAATGGAGTGAAAAGTATTTAAAAGATATCATCGCAGGCAAGAAACCCGACCGTGACGATGAATTATGGAATCAAATGCCTTCAACCAGTAGCGGTATCGTATCCAACGCCCGCGACATGAACCGTTTTGGCACAATGTTGCTATACATGGGCACTACGCCGGACGGCGTGCGCATCATCGGCCGCAAAGTCATGGAAAAAGCGACATCCCATGCATTGTTCAACGTACCCAATTTTTGCTGGGGTGCGAATGACAAGAATCGCGGTTTCGGTATCGGCTTTGACATGCGGCACGGCCCTGCGTTTACATTTTCTGATGGCACGTTCAACCATGAAGGCGCAGGCGCAAGCGCGTTGTACATGGATCCCAAGGAGCAATTGGCGGCGTTCTTTTTTGTACCCTTCAAAGCCGATGGTTGGCACAGCGAGGCATTGTTTAATACATTAAATATCATTTGGTCGGGCTTGAAATAGAAAATGTAACAAAATTTTTGCCATATTGTAATTGAAATGTTACAATAAAATCCGGGCACGTCACTGACGTGTCCGGGTTTTTTATTTCAGGAAGGGGACGTATCAATGGAAAAAAATGAAAAAGCTTTGTTCGCCGAGCTGGACAGTTACATCGACAGCTTGCCGTCAAAGCAGGGCGCACTGATATCGGTGCTGCACAAAGCGCAAGATATCTTCGGATTCATACCCAAAGAGGTGCAAGCCCACGTGGCGGACAAGCTCGATATCCCGGCCAGTAAGGTATACGGTGTGTTGACGTTCTATTCGTTCTTCACCATGACTAAGAAGGGCGACAACCGTGTAAATGTGTGCATGGGTACGGCATGTTTCGTGCGTGGCGCAGATAAGATATTGGAGAAATTCGAGCGTGACTTGAACATGAAAGCCAACACCACGCGCGAGGACGGCTTGTGGTCGGTAGATGGACTGCGTTGCATCGGCGCATGTGGCTTGGCACCGATCATCACCGTCAACGGCAAGTCTTATGGCCGTTTGGTTGTAGATGATGTCCCCGGTATTATTGAAGAAACCCTCGCAGCAAAGGAGGCAAAATAATGTCCAAAATTAATTCGCGGGAGGAGTTAAAAACCCTGCGCAACAAATATCGCGACAACGTTATCATGCGCTTGGTATCTGACGAAGCCGCCACGCGTACAGAAATCCGCTGCACAGTTGGCAAATGCGGCATCGATGCCGGCGCGCGCGACATCATGAAAGTTATTTTCGATGAAGTGAATGCCCTGCGTCTCGAGCATGTATCCGTGCTGGTACAAGATTGTTCCTACGGTTGCGATAGTGCCGATGCGGTTAAAATCGAAGGCAACTTCGCATGCGGCCATGATTGCGTAGTAGATGTAGTATACCCCGGCAAAGAACCGAAGCGATTTATGAAAGTGGACGCCGCCAAGGCAAAAGAAATCGTCAAGGAGGTAGCAAATGCATAAAACAAGATTGCAAATCCTGATATGCGGCGGCACGGGTTGTATCTCATCCGGCTGCTTGGAAGTCGAAGATGCCTTGGTAGCCGCGTTGGAGAAACACGGCATACGCGACGAAGCCACCATTTTGAAAGTAGGGTGCTTCGGCTTCTGCGAGCAAGGCCCCATCGTCAAAATCTACCCCGACAACACTTTCTATGTCCGCGTAGAAGCCAAAGATTGCGAAGAGCTCGTTACTGAGCATCTGTTAAAAGGTAAACACGTTGATCGCTTGTTGTTCAAATCCCCCATTACGGGCGAGTTGTGCCATCATCATATGGACATGGCATTCTATAAAACCCAATTGCGTATCGCACTCATGCATTGCGGCATGGTAGACCCCGAAAACATTGAAGACTATTTCGGCGTTGGGGGTTATGAGGCTTTGGCGATTGCGCTCAATGACATGACCCAACAAGAAATTATCGATACCGTCAAGGCCAGCGGATTACGCGGACGCGGCGGCGCGGGTTTCCCCACGGGCAACAAGTGGCAGTTTGGCCTCGATAACAAATCCGATAAGAAATACATCATCTGTAACGCCGACGAAGGCGACCCGGGTGCGTTCATGGATCGCTCCATCATGGAAGGTGACCCGCACGCCGTGTTGGAAGCCATGGCCATTGCAGGCCGTGCCATCGGCGCGGACGAAGGCGTTGTTTACATCCGCGCTGAGTATCCCCTCGCAGTAAACCGCTTGAACACCGCCATCGCACAAGCCAAAAAATACGGCATGCTGGGCGAAAATATCATGGGCAGCGGTTTCAACTTTGATGTGCACGTGCATTTGGGCGCGGGCGCGTTTGTATGCGGTGAAGAAACTGCGCTGATTAATTCATTGGAAGGCCAACGCGGCGAACCCCGCTTGCGCCCGCCGTTCCCCGCGCAAAAAGGTTACTGGCAACAACCCACCGTCAACTGTAACGTAGAAACCTACGCTTGCATTCCACTCATCCTTACCAAAGGCCCCGATTGGTTCAAGCAATTCGGCACCGAAAAATCCCCCGGTACCAAGGTATTTGCGCTGGCGGGCAAGATTAACAACGTGGGCCTCATCGAAGTACCCATGGGCACCACCCTGCGCGAAATCATTTATGAAATCGGCGGCGGCATCCCCAATGGCAAGAAGTTTAAAGCCATCCAAACAGGCGGTCCCTCCGGCGGTTGTATTTCTGAAAAAGACCTGGACGTGGGTGTTGACTTCGACACGCTTACCGCTATTGGTTCCATGATGGGCTCCGGCGGTATGATTGTCATGGACGAAGACGATTGTATGGTCAACATCGCCAAGTTCTATCTTGAATTTACTGTAGAAGAATCCTGCGGAAAATGTACACCCTGCCGCATCGGCAATACCCGCATGTATGAAATTCTTGACCGTATTTCTAAAGGCTTGGGCAAACCCGAAGACCTCGTGGAATTAAAAGAACTGGGTCAAATCATCAAAGATTCATCGCTGTGCGGCTTGGGTAATACTGCGCCCAACCCAGTATTGTCTACGCTGGAACATTTCATGGATGAATACGAAGCGCATGTATTGCACAAAAAATGCCCCGCCGGCGCATGTAAAGACCTCGTGGAGTACAAAATCACCGAAAAATGCATCGCTTGCGGCATCTGCGCCAAAGTGTGCCCGGTTGACTGTATCCATCCCACGGGCGAAGAAACGAAAAACGGCAAGAAGAAATATGTAATCGATCAAGACGCTTGCATCAAATGTGGTGCATGCCTACCCAAATGCCCGCCGAAAATTGGCGCGATTATTGTGGAGTAGGTCGCGCTTTGTGCGACTCTATCAGAAATTGGGCTCGTCCCAATTTGTGATTGCTACTGTTTATTAGGAGGATTAAATGATCAACATTAAAATTAACAACCTCGCCGTGCAAGTAGAGCCCGGCACCACGATATTGCAAGCCGCCCGAAAGCTGGGTATCAACATCCCCACGTTGTGTTATTTCAATATGGAAAGCGCAGGATGCGAAAATGCACCCGGCTCATGCCGTGTATGTATGGTGGAGTTGGAAGGCCGCGCCAACCTGTTGCCCGCGTGCGTCAGCACCGTATGGGAAGGTATGAGCATCCACACCAACACCCCGCGCGCCATCAAAACGCGCCGCACCGTGGTGGAATTATTCCTTTCCAACCACCCGAAGGATTGCTTGGTATGCGACCGCAACAAAAATTGCGAGTTGCAAACTTTGGCCGCTGACTTGGGCATCCGTGAAAGCAAGTTTGACGGCAAAATGGCACGCCATGAAAAAGATACCTCCAGCCTGTCCTTGATGCGCGACCCGGAAAAATGCATATTGTGCCGCCGTTGCGAAACCATGTGCAACGACGTGCAAACCGTGGGTGTGTATTCTGCAGTGCATCGTTCGTTAGAAACAGTGGTTTCCACCGCGTTTAATGAACCGGTAGCGGACACGACTTGTACGTTCTGTGGGCAATGCGTTTCTGTTTGCCCGACGGGTGCGTTGATTCAGGCCAATAACACCGAAGATGTTTGGGCTGCTTTGGCCGACCCAACCAAAACCGTTGTTGTGCAAACCGCGCCTGCCATCCGTGTAGCATTGGGCGAGGAATTCGGTATGGCACCGGGCACGATTGTTACGGGCAAGATGATTGCCGGGTTGCGTCGCTTGGGCTTTAACCATGTATATGACACCAACTTTGCCGCAGACTTGACCGTCATGGAAGAAGCACATGAACTGTTGGATCGCATTAATAACGGCGGCCGATTGCCCATGCTTACGAGCTGCTGCCCCGCGTGGGTTAAATTCATCGAGCATCAATTCCCCTCGTTGTTGGACGTGCCTTCGACGTGCAAATCCCCGATGGAAATGTTCGGCTCCATCGCCAAGACTTACCTCGCACAAAAATTGAACGTGAACCCCAAGGACATGGTCGTTGTTTCCATCATGCCGTGCTTGGCCAAAAAATACGAAGCCGCCCGCGATGAACTGGGAGGCAACACCGACTACGTGCTGACCACGCGCGAATTGGCCGCTATGTTCCGCGAAGCCGGTCTCAATTTCCACGCGTTGCCCGATGAAAACTTCGACCCACTAATGGGTGAATCCACCGGCGCGGCCGTTATCTTTGGTACAACAGGCGGCGTAATTGAAGCCACCGCACGCACCGCAGTATACGCGTTGACGGGCAAAAACCCTGAAAACGTGGAGTTCACACAACTGCGCGGCACCGATAACATCCGCGAAGCTACCGTTAAAGCCGGCGACGCAGAATTGAAAATCGGTATCGCAAACGGCTTGGGCAGCGCACGCAAGATGCTGGAAGCCATCCGCGACGGAAAGTCCGAATACCACGCCATCGAAATTATGGCGTGCCCCGGCGGTTGTGTAGCCGGCGGCGGACAACCCTACCACGGCAACGCGCAAAGCATCATTAAAGAGCGCGCTGCAGGGTTGTACAGCAGCGACAAAAACGCACCCAAACGTTGTGCCCACGAAAATGCCGAAATCAAAAAACTCTACGATGAATTCTTGGAAAAACCCGGCAGCCAAAAAGCACACGACTTACTGCACACAAAATATGTAAAAAGATAATTAAACACGTAGAACCAAAAAAAAGCACCAATGGCCGGTAATTTGCAAGCCATTGGTGCTTTTTTATTTGAATCGTTATCGTGCTTGATGATTATTCCAAACGTTTTTTGATGGCTGCACGAGCGCGGGATAATCGCGATTTAACTGTGCCAACAGAAATATTTAAGATTTCTGCCAATTCATCGTATCGCAGACCTTGCAAGTCTCGCATGATTACAATGATGCGTTGATCATCGGGTAGGGAATCGATGGTTGCGGCAATTTCTTGCACGCGTTCTTTGGCTGTGATGGTTTCTTCTACGGGGCGTTCGGTTATGTTGGTTGCTATGCGTGTTTCGTCGGTCAGTTCCTCAGTTTCTACTCGTCGTTTGCGCACAATATCCAAGCATACGTGCGCCGTTACGGTACATACCCAACTTTTAATGGAGCCGTCTGCCTTGGGTACGACTTTCGTTAAATTGCGAAAAAGACGCAAGGCCGCTTCTTGACCGGCATCCATTGCGTCCTCTGTATTATTAAAATATCTACGGCATACATGATAAATCAATTTTTCGTAACGGACAAAAATCCGCTCGAATGCATTGGTTTGTTTAAGTAGTTGTGCGTCAGTCATCATGAATCGACCCTCGATTGATATAAAAAACCCGGAATACCGATCCTATATTTTGACACCTAGCCATAGGCTAGGTGGGTGTCCGCAGTGCAACTTCCGCCTTCCGTTCAAGACGGCTCGACGTGGCCTGCACAATAAATAAGACTCCCGTTTAAGGTCTGTAGGTTCAAAATAATAGGTTGTCGAGCATTCCAGGCTCGTGTGCATATTATACCCAAATATATAATGCTTACGCAAGTGGTTGGATGTGGAAGGGATAACACGCATCGTGCAATTGAATCCATAAATACATGTATTTTACTTCACTATGACAAATCGCTTGCATCCCTTTTTAGAATGTGCTAGTATACTCTTTGCGTCGCGGAGTGGAGCAGTTTGGTAGCTCGTCGGGCTCATAACCCGAAGGTCGTAGGTTCAAATCCTGCCTCCGCAATCAACTATGTATACGCCCCCGTTGATACTAACACTATCACCGGAGGCGTATATTTTTGTGATGCAGGACTTTATAAGGCGTTGAGCACTTTCATCATCCAAAGTGTTCAGCGTCTTTTTACAATTGAGCGATAATCTTTTCTTTGGTGTTTACAATATCGTCCTTCCATGACAGGGTTTCTTCCAGTTCGGCAATGCAGGTACGGGATTTGCAAAATTTCATTTTGAAGTTCGGGAAAGTCCAAGCCACTGAGAATTATTTGCTTTCTCTAACCGCTTTTGCAATGCTATCTTTTCTTGCTGCTACAATTGGGATGTTGTTATCCTTGAAGTATGTAGCGTGTCTTTCAGTTGCACCAGTATCAACTGCTATGACTGTTTTACCTTGGCTGACCGCATAGTCTATTTCTTTGCGAGTAACAGACCCTTCTCGTGTGGAACTTGGCCTAGCAGGAACTAACACGATACTTGAACTATCAATTTTACCATAAATATCACGCATTAAATAATTTCCTTTTGAATCCAGCGGTTTGTCTGCTGTTACAGACCTGTCCGAAGGATTCAAACCCGCTCTCTCAGCAGCACCAGCAATTTTGTCGTAATCGTTAGAACCATCCCAGCGATGCGGAATAACAATGTTTGTACCTTTTTTACCCATAACTACCTCCTAATAATTGACAAGCGGATACACGTATTCGTAATAGCTGTTAATTCCCCGTTTTCTATTGTTCCTATGAAAGTAAAAACACTAAGCGCGATGTACAAAATGATGAATAACCACGGCACGATTTTCTCTACATGAGAAAGTGGCCAGTATTTTTTGAACGACTTGCCTGCGCCAAGTAATGTCCATTCATGTGAAAAAAGGTTAAGCGGTAATCGACTTTCAATTTCATGGATTAGCATAAATTTTCCAGTATTCAGCTGACCGTAACTTCTTATACTGAAAAACCATGATAATGCGAGAATAATCCCAATAAAGGATACTAAATGAATATGACTTCCAAAATCTTCTTGGAACCATGACGCAACCGTTAACAACGTTGCATTTGCTGTTACGTAAAAACCATTTGCTACAGCACGCCTTTGGCTAATTCTGTCACCCAGTTCAACGTACAATTTATACTGCTCGAACAGCATTTTTTCATAATCCATATTGTCGCATTGCCGTTCATTAAACAGAGCCATGATACCCCCCCCCTTGCAGTTAATAATACTTCGAAGAAGCAAAGAGCTGTTAGCAGTCACTGACTCAGAGTGCTGACAGCTTATCATGCATGGTTGCTGTTGTCAAACAAAATCCATCAAGTTTCTACTGATTTTCCATGAAATCTAAAGGATTAAGAATAAATTAAATTATTCCATCAACCACAAAGAGGATCTTCTGAATGATGGTATATGTGGTTGCTTTAATTGCACGGAAATATTTGATCCGAGAATAATTGTTGAATGGGTTAAAGACAAAAGCGGAACCGCCATTTGCCCGTTTTGTGGTATTGATTCAATCATAGGGCAGGGTAGTGGATACCCTATTACAGAAGAATTTTTATCAAAAATGAAACGGCATTGGTTTTAGGATTACGGTCCATATCAGCAATCCAAGATAAGAATCATCTAAAACGCGTGCTATACTTTATACACCGCGCGGAGGGAGGTGCCGAATGGACACAACGCATATCAACAAGGCCAAGGTTTTCATCCAAGATCATATAAAGACAGCATTTACGCTCAATGAGCTCGCCGACAGCATCGGTTATTCGGCATTCCATTTGGCCAGAGAGTTTAAAGCCGTTACCCGATTGTCGATTATGGAGTACACACGCAACGAGCGTATTTTGGCCGCGGCAAAGGGATTGGGCGATGGTATGAATATCTGCCACGTTGCGATGGATTACTGCTTTGACACGCACGCCGGGTTTACCAAGGCGTTCACCGCTATATATGGCTGCACACCCAAAGAGTACCAAGCACATGCCCGCAAAATAAAAACTTCCGAAAGGGGAATTACTTTCATGGAAAATTCAAAAATCATCATCCGCCACATTTGTAAAGATGACGTGCAAGACCTGTGGGAGAACGTCTACAGCGCAATGACTCCAAAACAAATTGCAGAAGATAAAATCCAATACCACCTGGATTTATACAATAGAAAGGAAGGCCTGGAACTGGTGGCAGAAGTGGACGGCAAGGTCGTCATGTCCTTGCCACTGTCCAAGCCGATGTGGATTCCGTTGGGTTTTGTATGGGACAATAACTTCACCGCCACCGAAGGCGACGCCCACATTCTTATGCAAAAACTCATGGACGAAATGAAGCGGCAAGCGAAAATGATTGGCATTTCTACCTTGGTATCTGCTCAAGCACAAAATAGTGACGCATCAAAAGCCATGCAGTCGTTGGGGTTTAATAAAACAAGTGAATCGGATGGTTGGGAGTATTTGATGATGGCGATATAATCAAATCCAATAAAGCGGGCAAACCACAATGCACGGTAGCAAATCCAAGACGTCAACCTTTGAAGGATAAGACACGCAATATCTCATGAGGCGAAACATAATTTATGAATCGGGCAAATTAAACAACCCGCAATGCAACAAATCGGTGATATATGGGGAAGCATAGGCTTTTCCATATTCGCCGTGTTTGTTGTGTTGCGGGTTGTTCTTTTGTATAGTTCAACATCAGGGGTTTTTATTTTTATGTTATAATAATCCATATTGTTTTAGATCACGGAGGAAACAATATGTCCAGTTACGAGATAGGCATGATGATCAAGAAATTGCGCACACAAAAAGGGATGAGCCAAGAGGAACTGGCTCATCCTATTATAAACAGAGAAACACTTTCAAGGATTGAAAGTGGCAAGGTTACCCCGCATTCAAGAACAATGCGATCGTTATTTGAAAGGTTGGGTTATGACCCAACGGAGTTACTCCAATTCCACCTAACTGCAGATGAAGTCGAAACCAAGCGTATCGAGGATGAATTATATACATTAATGGCCTTGATCCAACGCAATAAACCGGAAATAAATAAAGAGCATAGCAAAAAAATACACAGTTTAATTGCAAAGCTTGAAAATAATAAAGAATACATGGAAAAACCATTAAACACGCAATATGTACTAAAAGAGTGGGCATTGTATCATTTTTATTTGGAAGAAGACGAAAATGCGATGGAATTTATTTATAAGGCGCTTCGCATTACCATTCCTACATTCGATATAACAAAAATTAACGAATATCACCTAACGAGATGTGACCATGCTTTAATAATTACGCTGGCTCTTATTCATAGATATACCAATCGCAACTCATTGGCCATTGATATATTGTACAAACTAAAGGAAAATGAAAAACGATCCATCATAGACATGTCTGTAAGCGCCAAAAAAATGACCATCACTATCCGCAACTTGGCCCATATATTATGTATAGAAAAACGAGCGCAAGAACTGTTCGACCTATGCGAAGAAGGCATGGAAATATGCCACAAAAGCAAGGAATATTTAAATTACAGGGCAATTGCATGGTACAAAGCCAAAGCACTATTCTTGCTTGGCAGAACCGACGACTATATCGAATTGGCCAAAAAAGTATATCACGCCATGGATTTGTACCAAGAGGAAAATAACAAGAACTATGTACGCAAAGATGTGCTGACAGACACAGGTGTAGATTTGGCTCTTATGCAATAAAAATAACCCGCAATGCACTAAACCGTTGATATATGGGAAAGCATAAGCTACCCCATATTCACACCGTGTTTGTTGTATTGCGAGTTTTATATTTATTTTACAAACAATTTTTGGCGCGACATCACGCCTGAGAATGCTTTTAGCATCTTCTCGTTAGGTTCGATGATTATTTTTGTACGCTTGCCATTATGCAGGGCGAGGAAGGCGTAGGTGTTTTCGCTGGGTGTACCGCTGGAATAATCCAGCATTGCCTGCGCTCCGCTGAATTCACCGATGCGCATTTTGTCCTCTAAGTGGCACATGATATCGAAGGATTTTACATTGCCGGAAAAAAGGCGCTTGCGGCGTGACTTGCTGTAAATCACGTCAATATCCAAATCGCCGTTGGTAAAGATGTATTCGTACTCCACGTTGAAGAATGACATCAAGTAGTATGCGCCAAAGCCAATTGCAAAAGCGATCAGCACGCCAATAGATGCCAACATGATTAATGCCACAATGACGATAATAACGGTTACAACTACAATAAGCGCGCGCAGTGCAATGTCTCGCACGCTGGGCTTGCGCTTGATGATTTGTTCTTTAAATACGTCTCCCATAAGTATGCTCCTAGTTTATATATGTCACTTTATCACGATTCAATTCGTGCGGGTCTTTGCCTTTGTTTGCGCGGCCGATGCATACGGACATAGCAAAGGTGTAACCATCAGGCATTTGTATGCGCTTTGTCCATTCTTTGCCGGCTTCGCCTTCAAATCCTAAGCGTGCTAAACCGCAAATTACATTGCCCAATTCCATCGAATGTGCAGCAAGTGCAATATTTTGACTAACAATGCCTGCATCCAATGTAGCCCAACCGGAATTGTTTTTTGCAATCACGATTAAACAAGGTGCGTTGTAAAATACTTTACCGCCGCGATCTTTCATTCTTGCATGCGTATCGGGGTCAGTTGCTGCGATATGGTCGATACATGCCTTGTCCAATTCGTCCAATAATTTTTTATCCGTGATGACGATGATGTGCCAGGGCATGGCATTCATGGCACTGGGTGCGGCGAGTGCGGCATCAACCAACGCATTTACTTGCGCATCGGTTAATGGCTCGCCCGTAAAATCCCTGCATGAATTGCGCCCGGCGATTGCTTGCAAAACTTCATTCGTCATGATGATCCCTCCATCTGTTCTCAATTATAATTTACAATACACTTCTTTATACGAAATGTAAATGCCCGCGGCTTGACGAAAGGCTTATCGCATGCACATAATTGCAAAAAACTAGGAGTGATTTTATGTTGAAAACGAATCGCGCAAAGTTACCCATCCAATCTGTGGCGGGGATGGTTTGGCATCCGAGGATGACCCAAGCAGGGCGCACTACCATCGAGGGCAAAGTGGTATACCTGCCGGGTACGGGCGGTATTACTTATAATGCGAAAATTGGCGACAATTGTATTGACTGGGCAGCCGACCATTTGGAACCCGGCGTAAGCATCCGCCACAAAGAAGACATGCACAATAATGCGTTGCAGATTTTGGCATGCATCGGCAACGAAGCGATTGTGCGTAGCGGCGACGCAAAAGGCGCACGCGGTTTTGTCACTGGCAAACACGGCGGATGCGACCATGTAATCCTTCATTTTGATGAAGAAACATTGGAAAAATTGGATATAGACGACAAGATCATGGTGAAGGCAGTAGGGCAGGGGATGACATTAACCTATTATCCCGACATTACCCTGCGCAATGTATCGCCCATGCTTTTGGATAAAATGAACATCCTTGAAACAGGCGGCAAATTATCAATTGGCGTGGCCAAGCGTGTACCCGCTGCCGTAATGGGGTCGGGCTTGGGTACGGTCCTTACCGCCGGCGGGGATTATGATATTTGCCTCTTTGACGACGAAACAAATGAAAAATATGGCTTGAAGGATTTGCGCTTTGGTGACATCGTGGCCATCGAAAATGCCGACACGCGATGGGGCCGTTCGTACCGCACGGGGGCATGCACGATTGGCGTAGTGGTACATGGTGATTGCGTCATTTCCGGCCATGGCCCCGGTGTTACGACGCTGTTGACTTCCAACCTACCATTGATCGAACCCTTCATTGATGCCGACGCGAATTTAGCAAATTACTTCGTTTAATCATCGATTTCAACTGTATATTTCAATAAAAAGAGCCGTTTTGCGAATAGATGCGGCTCTTTTTTATGCCGAAAATCAAGGAGGCGGCCAGCTCATCGCTTCGCAAAATTCATGTCAGCTATCGTTTTGCGAATAGATGAATTCCGAAATAATCGCGTTAAATCAAGGTTTCTGCGTTATTTTTGCCCGAAAGCCTGCTTTTACGAATGCATCACTTTTTGATTGAAGTATGAAAATATTAAAATTACGCACTCTAATACCTACGATGTTAATTTGATCCATCGGAGGACAGGATGAAAAAATCAGTTTTATCAATGCTTGTGCTTTTCTTAATCGCGCCCACTTTTATTTTGCATTGCAATGCGTCAGACGCGTCCGAGAAACCCTCGGTCAACGCCCACGGCGCAATTCTCATGGATGCAAAAACCGGCCGTGTGTTATGGGGTAAAAATGAACACGAACCGCTCGCCATGGCATCCACCACAAAAATAATGACCGCCATCCTAACATTGGAAAGCGGTCGCTTGGATGAAACGGTAACCGTTTCACGCAGGGCGGCAGCTGCACCGCGTATGAAAATGCATTTGACCCCGGGGGAGCGCATTCGTTTGGGCGATTTGCTTTTGGCCTTGATGCTGGAATCATCCAATGACGCCGCAGTAGCCATTGCGGAGCATTTGAATGGAAGCGTGGAAGAATTTTGTGTAGCCATGACGCAAAAAGCCCGCGAAATTGGCGCAATGAACACCGTATACGAAACGCCGAACGGCTTGGACGCGGGCAATCATCATTCCACAGCATATGACTTGGCATTAATCACGCGCTATGCATTGGAAGTGCCGGGGTTTATCAGGCTCACGAACACACCGTCCGCGCATTTTTCCAGCGACAAGCGAAGCTATTCCATGGGCAACAAAAATCGTTTATTAAATGAATATGTCGGAGCCAACGGCGTAAAAACCGGCTTCACAAATAAAGCCGGGCACTGTTTCGTAGGTGCGGCAATGCGTGTAATCGACGGCGAAGAAATGCAGCTCATTGCCGTAGCGTTGGCCAGCGGATGGGGCGACCGCGGCCGCAACCAAAAATATGCCGATTCAAAAGAAATATTAGATTATGGATTTAATCATTACGAATACGAAACCCTCCTGACCGCATTGGAAACGGCAGGTTCGATTTCCATCCTACGCTCGCGCACGCCGATTATGGAGTATCTCTTCGCCGAAGGAATTTATCTGCCACTCAACGCAAATGAAAAAGGTAAAACACGCATCGACATCACGGTACCTGACAATATTAAAGCACCCGTGCGTACAGGCGACGTCGTTGGATCGGCATCCCTTTACATCGGCGATGAAATATATACAGAAATTCCGTTACTGGCAGCGGGTTGCGCAGCGCGGCACGATTTAAAAACATCACTGGAAAAAGTAATGAATGCCTTTATCATGCAATTTACCGAGCACCCCGTTGACGTTATTCTACCCGAGTGGGAAGAATAACCACGCCAAAGCCATCAACCCTGCTGCGAGTAATCCATGCAGGGCTTTGTACATAAAATAAACCGCCGGCCGCATACCCGTGCCCGCTATAAAATGCAAAGCCTGTGCATGGACGCTCAAACCGCCAAAGCCGATAATCGCCGCCGCCAAAGCAAGTGTCGCAAAACCAACATTTTGCGAAGAAACCATGCGTGCGCCTCCCGTCACTTCAAGAAAACCGGCAAAGAAACCCATTAACAACGGGCTTTCTATCGCCAGAACTGTTCGTAAAATTTGCGCTGCAACATTAAAAAATATAATTAATCCGCCCACGAGCGCCATGGCTTCCATAGCATTTTTAACAGAGTCACTTAAAATCCTGCCTATAGGCGGGGATTCGGGCTCGAAATTTGTTTTTTTACGAACCTGTATAATCCGATTTCTTTTTTTAAACCAACCAAACGCACCGATTGTTAACGCTGCAAGCACGTGGGTTATCCACAGTGCATATCCCACCGACGCACTACCAAACATACCCATGCCCACCACTCCAACGATAAACAGTGGCCCGGCATTATTACAAAAGGAAAGCAACCACCGTGCATTTTGCGGCTCGATATCACCGGTGCGGTACATATCGCCCACTGTTTTGGCACCCATGGGATACCCTGACACCAACCCCATAAGAAATGCTGCGAATTCACTGTTCATCTTCCCAAAAACACCAAGCTTAATCAGCAAATTCGTTGCAATCATAAACGGCAGTAGCGATGGTAGCACCGTAAGAAACCAAAGCAGCAATCCTTCGCGCGCGGCCAACAAAACCACCCGCGGATACAACAGCAGCGTTATATTGAACAAGCCTATCAGAACGGGTATAATCCACTTTCGAAGCATGAAAATCTCCATTTCGGAAGGTGAGTTATGCGCAAACGAGCACCTTTATCTGTTTATTTTGTCGCCGGATTATTAATTTTGGCGACGGTTGGATATGTCATAAACATGGCGCGGTCGCATCTAACGCCTGTCATTCCTATAGAAGTTGTCCGCATGGGCACCATCACGGCCCCCCACACCATACCCGCCATCGTCATCCGTGACGAACGCGTATATTACGCACCACGCGCTGGCCGCTTGGTTTTTGCCGTGGGTGAATCTGAACGCGTGCGCATGGGTACACATGTAGCTAGCATCCAAGATGCCAACGAAGTTGCGCGTATCCTGCATGATATGCGCGCATTAGAACAACGCGGCTTGGACATTGGCGAAATGCGCGATGCACAAAATGACCCCAACGTCATCCGCATTAACAATCACATACGTGACCAATTGGATACGCGTGCGCAATCCTTCACTTCATTAAATTTCGCAGAACTATATGTCCTGCGCGACAATCTCAATCATTCCATTGATAGCCGAAATCAGCATATCATCAACGGCAGCCTGCAAGCCGGCGGCGATTACATTCATCAACAAGCCGAACTTGACGCGCAAATGGTGGTACATTCATCCCCCATCTTCGCACAATACGGGGGGATCATGACTTCCGCCATAGATGGCTTAGAGGGTGATTTTACAATTGAAAACATCCCCATGCTCACGCGTGATCAATTTAATTCTACGCCAGATCCGTTTCCTTCGGTGCCCGCGCAATACTTGGAAGCGAACGCCTCTGCATTCAAAATCGTGAGTAATGTATGGTACATTGCCGCGTATATCCCAAATAATCTTATCCAAGGCGCTTCTGCCGGGCAAACACGTTATATATATGTAGAAAGCCCCATCACCGGGGAATATTTGCGCATGAACGTGCGGATACATCAAATAACGCCGGGCACAACGGACAGCCGCGTTGTTTTCCGTAATACGCGCTATGTTATTGATTTTATGCACGTGCGCAATGTAAATATTCGCATGACGCAACGGGTAGAGGAGGGGTTGGTGATCCCCAACACCGCCATCACATCACGCGAGTATGTAATTGTGCCGTCAACTTTTGTGCATGGGCCGAAGCATTCCGTGTTGCGCTACACAAGCGGAGCCAGCGTTACCATCCCCGTGACCATATCAGAAATTATAGGCGCGCAAACGCATATAATGGGCGATTTGCGCGTCGGAGATGTATTGCTGGATGGCCTAGGTGAACGATTTACGGTAACCGACACCGATGTGCACGTCGTACAGGGGATTTTTTGGGCTAATTATGGATATGCGCGCTTCCGTCCTATCTTTACGGACGAATTAATCACTGACCGCGCCGGCACCACATTATTGGACGCAAGGCGCAACCAGCGAAGCTTGCTGGAATTTGACAATATCATTGTAGATGCAAACATGGTGAATGAAGGGGATCTGATATGGTAAGCCAAAACGTAATCGAAGTACGCAAGCGCATCGCCGAAGCCGCGTACAAAAGCAATCGAAATCCCGAAGACATAACGCTCATTGGTGTAACAAAAACCGTGAGCGTTTTACAAATACAGGAACTGATGCAAGCAGGGGTAACGCACCTCGGTGAAAATCGAGTACAAGATTTTGTGCCTAAATATGCAGCACTAGAAGCAAGTAACCCTACTTGGCACTTCATCGGGCACTTGCAACGCAACAAAACCAAACAAGTGGTCGGCAAGGCCTCGCTCATACATTCGATAGATTCGCTTGATTTGGCCCGCGAGATTGATAAACGCGCCAAACAAGCAAATCGAACAGCGAATATTCTCGTTGAGATAAACGTTGCCAACGAACCCACTAAACACGGCATTCCCGCCGAAAGCGCGAAAGAATTTTCGAAGTATATTTTCGAACTGCCGAACGTGCGTTTTTGCGGCTTGATGTGCGTAGCGCCTTTCGTCGAAAATTCAGAGAAAAATCGCTCATATTTCGCTAAGATGCGGGATTTGTTGCGAAAAAATATTTTTGAAAAAAGTGTTGACAACGAAAAAATCATGCCGTATACTCACGCTCCCTTCACCGCTGGAAGCGAGCTATCAATGGGAATGTCGAACGATTTTCTTATAGCAATAGAAGAAGGGGCCACCATGGTGCGAATAGGAACCGCTTTGGTAGGAAAGAGAATGTAAACATACGGGAGGCTACCAACATGATCAAGGATTTCTTTGTAAATGTGAAAGACAAGCTGCGCAGCGCAATGCTGAGCCCGGGGTTTGACAACTACGACCCGGACGAAGAGATGGAAATGGAGGACGACTATTTAGATGAACCAGTAATCGTCCGCGCGGCTCCTTCAAAAGAAGAAACATGGCAATCCTACGCAACCCGCGCTACCGCCCCCAAATCAACGCTCCAACAAGCAAAATATAACGACAAAATAGTTGAACTGTACGGCAAAAAGACACAAGTAGCTGTTACTGCACAAGTAGCGCTCACTAGCCCCAAAGATGTCAGCAGCTCCAACATCGTCACCGATTATATAAAAGAAGGCAAAATTTGTGCCGTTAACTTAACCGGTGTTGAACGCGGGCAAGCACAGCGCATCGTGGATGTTGTGGCCGGCGGCGTCTATGCATTAAACGGGTCAATCAACCGAGTTTCAAAAGACATCTTCATCGTAGCGCCTGAAGGTGTGCAAGTTTCCGGCGAGTTGAAAGAAGAATTGTCGCATTGGTCTCCTTGGACGGCCACAAGATAAAAAATGATTCCCGTATTAATAAGAGCCGTTGACCTGCTTTTCAATGCTTTTTATATTATTCTGTTCGCACGGATATTGATGTCGTGGTTTCCTGCGGGGCAGGGGTCGTTGCGCTTGTTTCTGCATCGTGTAACCGAACCTGTTTTGACGCCGATCCGTATGCTTGTGCACCGTTCGCCGTTGGGTGGGCCGGGTACATTTATAGATTTTGCACCGATATTTGCTTTCCTACTAACATTCTTATTGCGTGATTTTACGATTTCGATGTTACAGCGTCTATAATGGGCTTACACTCATTTTGACATACGCGACCCGGTTGATTACACACATTGGTGTGCAACAGCCGGGTTTTTATTTTCACATCTTTATTCACTTCGAACAAGAACATACGTTTCGTTTACAGTTGACTTGGACATGCTGTACTATAGAAATACTGTCACCACGCAAGTGTTGGCAAGTTTTGATTTAACGAAAGGTGGTCTAGCATGTCTAACATGGTAGAAATCCGCTGGCACGGACGTGGCGGACAAGGGGCCAAAACGGCTTCCTTGTTGCTGGCCGACGCGGCCTTTGCACAAGGTAAATATGTGCAAGGTTTCCCCGAGTACGGCCCGGAAAGAATGGGCGCACCCATTGCCGCATACAACCGTATCAGCGACGAGCGCAGCTCGGTGCATTCCAACATTTATGAGCCCGACTTTGTCGTGGTTGTAGATGCAACATTACTTTCGGCTGTGGCTGCAACGGCCGGGTTGAAAGAAACCGGCGGTTTGGTCGTAAACTCCGAAAAATCCCCCGAAGAATTGGCTAAGTATTACGCAGCCGATTTGGGCGGATACAAAGGCAAAATCTACTCCATCGACGCATCGCAAATTGCGGGCGAAGAATTGGGTAACCGCAGCCTGTCCAACACCGCCATGCTTGCCGCCATCGTAAAAGTCAGCGGCGTAATCCCCGAAGATTCGTTTATGAAGGAAATGGAAGCTTCCATTAAAGATACATTCTCCTCGAAGCCTCACGTTATCGCACCCAACATGAAAGCGATCGAACGCGGATTGAAGGAGGTAAAAGGATTATGATTTTTGTAAAAGGTGTAAAAATTGATCAACCTTGGAATGAAATCAGCATCGGCGGCAACATTACCGAAGGCGGTAACGCGGTGGCAGTGCCCACCGGTGACTGGCGCGTAATGATCCCCACCTTCCATGAAGAAAAATGCAAGCACTGCATGTTGTGCTTCCCGGTATGCGCCGATTCGGCCATCCCCGTAGAAAGCGAAAACAAACGCCTGGACTTTAACTTCCATTTGTGCAAAGGCTGCGGCGTATGCTTCAAAGTTTGCCCCTTTGAAGGTGCAATTACCTGGGAAAAGGAGGACAAATAAATGGGAATCCGTAAATTACTTTCCGGTAACGAAGCCACCGCAACCGCGATGAAACAAATCAACCCCGATGTGGTAGCTGCGTATCCGATTACCCCTTCTACCGAAGTGGTGCACTATTTCTCTCAATATGTAGCCGACGGCGAAGTGGATACGCAATTTGTTGCAGTTGAATCCGAGCATAGTGCTATGTCTGCTTGTATCGGTGCATCTGCTGCCGGTGGCCGTACCTCTACGGTAACATCCGCTTGCGGCCTTGCACTGATGTGGGAACTATTATATGTAGCTTCCGGTCAACGCCTGCCGATGACCTTGGCGGTTATCAACCGTGCATTGTCCGGCCCCATCAACATCAACAACGACCACTCCGACTCCATGGGCGCACGCGACAGCGGTTGGATCCAATTGTACAGCGAAAACAACCAAGAAGCGTATGACAACTATATCATGGCGCAACGCATCGGCGAGCACAAAGACGTGCTGTTGCCGGTCATGGTTTGCCAAGATGGTTTCATTACTTCACACGCCGTTGAAAACATTGAATTGTTGGAAGACGACAAAGTGAAAGACTTCGTAGGCAAATTTGAGCCCACGCGCCACTTGCTGGACGGCAAACCGCTGTCCGTTGGCCCCTACGATACTCCCATGCACTATTTCGAGCATCAATACCAACGCGCACAAGCGATGATTGCTGCAAAAAAAGTCATCCTTGACGTGTCCAAAGAATACGCCAAAGTGAGCGGTCGCGAATACGGCTTATTCGAAACCTACAAACTGGAAGATGCCGAGCGCGTAATCGTGGTCGTCAACTCCAGCGCAGGTACCGCCAAAGTTGCCGCAGACCAACTGCGCGCCAAAGGCGAAAAAGTAGGCGTGTTGAAAATCCGCGTGTTCCGTCCGTTCCCCGTGACCGAAATTGCTGAAGCGTTGAAAAACGCCAAAGCCGTAGCGGTGATGGACAAGTGCGACAGCTTCAACGCCATGGGCGGTCCGGTATTCGTAGACGTGCGTACTGCATTGTACGAATTGGAAAAACGCCCCCTGACCATCAACTATATTTATGGCTTGGGCGGCCGCGACGTAACCGTAGACAACTTCTTGACCGTATTTAACGCATTAAGTGAAGTAGTAAAAACCGGAAAGACGGGCGAAACTTACCGTCATATCGGAGTAAGGGGTGTCAACTAATGGCTTATAATCTGAAAAAAGAATCCGTAAAGCCGGAACGCCTGACCGGTGGCCACCGCCTTTGTGCCGGTTGCGGCGCGAGCGTTGCGGTACGCGGCGTATTGCGCGCGGTTAACCCGGAAGACAAAACCGTGTGCGGCGTAGCAACCAGCTGCTTGGAAGTATCCAGCGTGCTGTTCCCCTTCACCGCATGGAAGGAAGGCTTCATCCACTGCGCATTCGAAAACGTAGCAGCAACCGTTTCCGGCGTAGAAGCCAACTACCAAGTTAAAAAGCGCAAGGGCGAAATCAAAGACACGTACAAGTTCGTAGCCTTCGGTGGCGACGGCGGTACGTATGACATCGGCCTGCAATCCCTGTCCGGTGCCATGGAACGCGGCCACGACATGGTATATGTATGCTACGACAACGAAGCATACATGAACACCGGCCTTCAGCGTTCGTCCTCCACACCCAAATTTGCTGAGGTATCCACCGCGCCCGTAGGCGCAAAGCAAGGCCAAGGCGAAATGGGCGTAGGTAAAGGTCAACACAAAAAAGACCTGACCGGTATCATGGTGGCACACGGTATCCCCTACGTGGCACAAACCACCTTCACCGGCAACTTCAAAGACCTGCACGAAAAAGCACACAAAGCCCACTATACACCGGGTGCTGCGTTCCTTAATGTGTTGGCTCCATGCCCCCGCGGCTGGCGCTACCCGCCCGAAGAGCTCATGACCATCACCAAGTTGGCAGTAGACACTTGCGTATGGCCCCTCTTCGAAGTCATCGACGGCGAATACAAACTCACCTACGAACCCAAACAGAAATTGCCCATCGAAGACTATATCAAATTGCAAGGCCGCTTCCGCCACATGTTTGCCAAAGGCAACGAGTGGATGATCGAGGATCTGCAAAAGCATGTAGATAAGAAGTGGGAGCAATTGTTGAAACGTTGTAAGTAAGATTAATTATTTGGGGCTGTAGCGCGTTATATTAGCGAAACAGCCCCTTTAATTATATCTACATAATTATCGTTTGCATGGAGGAATGTTTTTATGAATAATGAATGTATAAAATGCAAAGCAATATTAACATCACCTAATGGTATAACACTGGATGTCTGTCCGTTTTGCAAAACATCAAACAGACATAGATTGTGCATACAATGTGAAGCAACATTAACATCGCCAAATGGAGTGACACTTGACATATGCCCATTTTGCAACACAAACAACAAAACGAATGATGAATCGGAAGTTATATCTTCAATTAACGAAGTTATACCCCCAATTTTAAATAATTACGTCAATTATGATAATTCTCTAGAGGCATACCGTAAGCTCGCATATCAAGGGAATGAATATGCATTCATAGCATTAGAATTCATGCGTCAACATAAATACGGAATTCCTTACAAAAATGATTCTTATGTTGTTGAAAAATGCTTAAAGAAGCAAATGAGGGAAATGCACTAGCTCAAGCAACGATTGGATTCATGTATGAAAATGGTTTGAACATTGTTAAAGATGAGTCTAAAGCAGCGCATTATTATAAGCAATCTGCAACACAAGGTTTAGCTTTTGCACAGTCAAGTATAGGAAATTTGTATGACGAAGGCAGAGGAGTCATGCAAAATAAAAATTATGCACGAGAATGGTATGAAAAAGCAGTACAACAACAATGCGCATATGCACAATTATCTTTAGGAATGCTATATCTACTTGGGTCTGACGATATGCCAATAGATGAAAATAAAGCAGCTTCGTATATATTTCAATCTGCTAATCAAGGTTTTACCTTCGCTTGTTGGATGGCAGGTTATTTTTATTTAGATGGATTAGGCGGCACTTCAATTAACAATGAAAATGCCGTTAATATGTTTAAAAAAGCAGCGACAAAAGGATTTCTACCAGCTCAATATGAATTAGGAATGATATTTTCAACTGGAATTATGTGGGTTGATGAAATAGTTGGAATCTCCAAGGATTCAACAGAAGCTATGTATTGGATGGCAAAAGCAGCACATAATAATGACATTAGAGCACAAGCAGAAATTGCAAAATGGTATGCTCAGGGCAAAAATACAAGAAAATATGAAGATGAAGCTGTAAAATGGTGGTATAAAGCAGCAAAGCAAGGCGATGCTGAAAGCCAACATATTATAGGTGAAATATATATCGAAGGTTCATATGGCATTAAAAAAGATTATGAAGAAGGCATATCTTGGATTCGCATGTCTGCTAATCAAGGGAACGATTATGCAAAGCATGTTTTAAAGCGATATATTTGAAATTAATAATAAAACGTTGCCCCATCATTCATCCCAAACCCCATCAACCCATTCCTGGCAATCAACCTCGGAGCGCGAACGGCCATCTATATGATGCCGACGGTGATGTTGTTGGTGAATGGTACCCAACGAAATTATTTGAAGTGACAAAGCCGCGGATGATAACACATATGCTAATTCATTGCAACTTAAAAATGTCCGTTCATACACGTTAAAATGCCCGCACAACCGTTGAAAGGCGCTTCGCGTCGAATGGGTCAGCCTGAATAATGGATGCTTCGGCATTTGTTGGTTCCGCTGCGCCACTGCGCTCATCAGCCCCCTGCGACCGTTGTACGCAACATTCGCAATACCGCAACATCGCCAAACCTGATTTAGGCGGGCAACCCACAGTGCAGACGACTGCTAGCGTCGTTTGCAAGCGGCGGAAAGCCCACGTCGACACCTTTCAACAGGGGAGGCATCAAGCCCTCATGAGGCAAGTCATTTAACAAATCGAAACAATAATAACCTGCATCACACAATGGATAGCATAACGGTTTACATTGACCGGAACTGCTTGTGCATTGCTGTGATGTGGGTTTTATTTTTTAAAACACCCGCCATATATTCATCCCAAAGCCCACCAACCCGTCCCCGGCAATCAACCCGGGGGCGCGAACGGCCATTTTTTCTGCGCCGAAAATGCGCCGCACTACGATTGCCGCCATCAGCGCAATGCCGAATATTGGATTGTTGATGAGCAATCCCGTTGCCAGCATTAACCCCACACTTTTGTTACCGAATGCGGCTTGTAGTGCTGCGCCGGGTATCGCCCAAAGGGCCAGTTCACGCAATAGGGTAGGGTTGATGGCTTCTGCCACGGTGGTGGCGTAGAATAAACTCATGGGCGGCACAACGTCGTTGTTGAGCAAAACGATACCAAATATCAACGACACACCAATGCCTATAATTGCTCCCAAATATTTTATTAGCACTTGTTGCCGACGGCCGAACGATTCATGTGCGGGGTTGGCATTTTTATTGCGGATGAGCCAGCCGGTTTTGAGCCCAATGCCTGTGTCATGGATGGGCATACCTACCGCGCCCAAGTAACCGACCAGCACCACCAACGGCACCATGGGGAACCCCAGCAACATGCCGATGGTCAAAAACAACGTGACAACGGCAAAGCCCGGTGCCCAGCCGGAATGCATAGAGGCAGTCCCCACCAAAACCATGGTCATAAAAGTAGCGAAACCTGCGAAGGCAACCCAAGCAATCCCCATCGATATACCCATTTCACCAAATACGCCTGTTATGGCTGCCAGCAAGATAACACAAAGGGTATGCAGTACAATTGAAACGAATAATGTCTTTTTCGCCTGATTGTCATTAACGGTAGGTGCCGTAATTGCTGTGGATTCATCCGTTGGGATTGTCAAATTTGTATGTTTTCGATTTCCTTTCGATATGGTGCGGATAATTTGCCCCAGCGCTACGATGCCTGCGCCAATCATGATTCCTTGGGCAATATTTGTACCGCCTATGTCAAAGCCATTAAATACATAAGTAGAAAACCCGCGCAACAAAATGCCGCCGGCCAATGCTGCCAATGTCACCATATCGGCGATGAATGCGATACCTACGCCTGCTGCCGGTATACCCAACAATGATGCCACAGCTCCCACGGCCAGTCCTTGGCACAACTCGATGGCTTTGCGTCCGCCTTTATCGCCCGCTTCAATGGTGGTGGCAACGGCTTGCCCCATCGGCCATGCCCCCCGCGCGGGGAAGATTTGTGAATCAAACAACCGCCCCGCCGTAAAAACCGACACCAAGCACCCCATCAACGAACCCAGCGCAATGGGCAAGATCAAGTCGTTGCGCCCCAAAATAAAAATCGTCGCAATGGCCACAAAACCGCAATTGGCCGCCGCAAAACCCGCCGCCGATGCCATCGACAACACGTAATTCTGCCGTTCGGGATGACGAAAGCGTTGCGTCAACTTCATCGGCAAACGTGCAAATATCATCACCAATACCGCCCCGATCAGCGATGTATTGGGGGTTATACCCAACTGCCCCATGATTTGCATGCAAATAATTGCGGAAAGAATCGCCATGAAAATCCCCAAAGAGATGATTCCCGGCTCGCGTATGTCGATGAAGCGGTTGGATTTATTTTCCGCTAATGGTTTGTTTTTCATTTCGTGCATGTGGAAAAATTTTGTTTGGAAAGTTTATTTTCGGAATAAGTGTGTTCGGAATGGTCGCGTTGAGCACGGTAACGTTCGGACAAAGGTTTTGTATCGGTAATGACGGTTCCGTTCTCTTCCGTTACATCACCCGGTTGCCTGGCGTTGTGTTTTACGATGCTGCCGTCGTGTGCGCGCATGGCCGTAATGGAAATGCCGCGTTCATCAACAGTGATCACGTGGTAGATATTTTTATTCATTGCATCCACGCCGTCGGTGAGAGAGAGGAAGTCCATAAGCTCGGTCATCGGCAATCCCGTTTCCTCGGGAACGCGCCGCTCGGGTTTGTATACATAACCACCCCACGCGCAATTGCCGGAAACCGTACCACCCGTGATATGCACCGTACCCGCGCCGCGCTCGGCAGGAAGGAAGCCGCGTATCGGCTTGGAACGCGCATATACATGGTTATGTCCGTTCAGCACCAAATCGATGCCACATTCATCGAAGAATGCGGAAAGTTTCTCATAACCCTCCACAGAATTATAACTGGCGGTGTAAATTCCGTGATGCTTGTATATGATTTTCCATTTACCTTGGCCGTGGGTGGTTACGACGTGGCGCATCCAAGCAATTTGTTCATCCAGCGCGTAGGCGGCGGTGGTCCAAGAATTGCCTTGCAACACCATAAACAGCGCATTGCCATGGGTGAAAAAGTAATTTACACCGTCCAACACGCGGGCAGCGTCGCCCGTGGCGGCGGGGCTTTGTACGTCGCCTGTGTTGGGGTCAACTTGCGTGTCGCTCGTGGCGGCAGAACAGGGGGCATCTTGTACGTCACCCGTAGCAGCAGAGTAAGCGGCATCGGAAGGAATGCCACCCGTGTACGCCGCACCGTTCTTCGGCGGATTGAAGCGGCCTTTGTACAGCATGGCGAAGGGGTCGGGGGCATCCCATGTGCCGGTATGCCCGGGCGCACCCATCAAATCGTGGTTGCCCAAGGCAGGGAAGTAGGGGGTCGATGCCAACATCACCCGCCCCGCGCGGAAGAACCCGTCCATGCCGTCTTTGTCGTAGATGTGCTCGCAATGGTCGCCGGTGCAGATGGCGAAGTCGGGCTTGCCGTTGGCATACAAGTGCGCTTGCTCCGGCGCGTAGGCATGTGCCAATGCCATTTCCAAGTTTTCCTTGAAATTGCTGCTGCCCACGGACGCGATGTCACCTTCCCAATTGACATAAGGCGTGCCGGACGCATATTTGTCCTGCTGCGGGTCGGCTATCCACAAAAATGAAAATGAAGCCGGACAGGCAGCGCGTGTATTAATGCGGACGGGTGGAGAACAGTGCGCGCCGTTGCCGATAGCATAAAAATACGCACCATCGGCGTGCAGGGTTACTGCCGCTTTGTGCGCGTAATGGGTTGCGGTGTTGATGTATTTACGGATTTCGTCGTTAATGATCGGGACGTTGTTTTGCAATTCAAAACATTCCGCAGCCACGTGATTTGCATTTGACGAAAATGCGCGGCCGTTCGCTTCAAACGAATCGGCGCGTTCGCATACAAGGTATGTATCGGCAGCGACATCGGTGAGCCAATTAAAACGGAGCTCGACATCGGGGCCGATGCCGCTCTCGCCATACATGTAGGTTACCGTATATTTGTTGATTTCTTGAAATTCACGCTCAATTATACCGCGCATTCGGTTTCGCATTGTTTCGAACGAATCCAATTCTGTCACGGGTTTTAAATGACAACACAATGTAGAGTGCCCCCACACGTGAATGGGTAGCCACGTCATGCATAAATCCATGATTTCATCAACGGTATAATCACCGAAATACCCCAGCATATAAGGCTTCTCGAAGCAGAACAATGCACTAACGATGTAAACTTGTTCATACTCCTTGGGTGCGTACATGGCATCGGCGAAGTCTATAAGGTACACATCCAACTTATCATCAATCAGAATGTTCTCTGCGTGGAAATCGCTGTGACAATAGACCTTTTGGTATGCGGCCATGTTAAAACCATGCAAATATTCCAATCGTTCGGCTTGAAACGCCGCGGTGTAACCTTCGTCCGCCCATTCTTTGTCACGCAACGCGTACTCCATCACATCTACGGGGGTAAAGTTGTCGCACGGTTGATTTAATTTGTCGGTAATAGACCGTATCTTTTGCCCGATGGTGATTTTATCTTCGTAGGTTAGTTCATCTTCAATATCACTCAGCAGCTTGCCTTCAATCCAATCCATTATGATGTAATGGAATGCGAATGTATCTTCCACCAACCCCGATGCAACCACACGCGGCGCGGGTACATCACACGCCTGTGCCCACCGCATCCCAAACAACTCCACGTCAATATTCGTACCGAAATCCTGCCCAAAACACGGCGGCGCGAAAATCTTAATCACATATCCTCCGACTTTAAACACGGCATTCGTCCCCGGCTTGGTGTTTTCAATTTCGACCATCGGCAAGCCATGCAACGCAAAAATATGTTCAATCAACGGAGAAAAAGCGGGGATGGATTGAAAAATCTTCCCCCAATCGTTCCAATCATTGACTTGCGGAGAAAATAAATGCATTGCCATCCATCCCTTCATATAGCGCAATACGTTGCAATCCCATTAATTATAACAAATGATTTGCATATTCGAGCGGCTTCTTGTATTTTATTACAAATTACATTCATGGGAGGTAACCTAATGTTAAAAGGCACAAAAACCGAAAAGAACCTGATGGAAGCATTCGCAGGTGAATCCATGGCACGCAACAAATACACTTATTTTGCCGGGGTAGCCAAAAAAGCCGGTTATGAACAAATGGCCGCCATCTTCGAAGAAACCGCATTCAACGAAAAAGAACACGCCAAGCTGTGGTTCAAGCTACTGCACGACGGCATGCCCGCACTGGCTGATTGCCTTAAAATAGCCGCCGACGGCGAGCATGAAGAATGGACCGATATGTACAAACGCATGGCCGAAGAAGCCCGCGCCGAAGGCTTCAACGAAATCGCCACAAAATTCGAAATGGTAGCCCGCATCGAAAAAGAACACGAAGAACGCTACCGCACATTATTGACTAACTTGAACGAGGACAAAGTTTTTGCCAAGGCACAATCGGTTGCATGGATGTGCCGCAACTGCGGCCACACCGCAGAAATGCCCACCGCACCCAAGCTATGCGCCGTATGCGCTCACCCCCAAGCCTTCTTCGAACAACGCGCAGAAAACTATAAATAAACTTCGTGCACCAAAAGCCGCGTCCAAGCGGCTTTTTTTATTTAAACTCGTACTAACCCGTACTAACATTTTGCATATTCAATGGATTTCATGTATTTTGATGCAAAACATACCCATGGGAGGCAACTATATGCCAAATGATTCCCTTTTCAAAGCGCAAAAAGCCACCAAGCCAAAAATTGAAACCATCATCACCGAATGGCCGGATGGCGATATGAAAAAGAACGCGCTCGATTTTGTTGCATGGCTGCGAGCAAATAAAATGTCACCCACTTGGGTTTCCGCAAATTCTTGGAAGTCAAGTTACAAAGGCACGGGTATTTGCCGAATAAAATTGCTGTACAGTGAACGGGAAGATGATAAGAATAAAAAATACACATGGTTCATTGCTACGGGCATGAGCGATAGAGCAAAGCACGATTCCTTTCTCGAAAGGGAAGGGCTGCTGGTGCATATACGGGATCATCCATGGTTTTGCAATTGCACGCTCAACGGCATGCCGCAAAATTGCGGTAGTAGACAAGATATAACGATTTTGGGCAAAACAATTAAAGCGGTGTGCGGCCATTATTATCCTTGGTATTTTTGCGACCCTGATGCAGCGACCATCGAAGGCATAAAAAAATTGATTGAAGCCGAAAGAAAAGAAAGGGGAGCCAAATGAAACCGTGTAAATATTGCGATTCAATAGATATAAAAAAAGCAGGCAAACGAAATGACGTGCAAAGATACAAGTGCAAAGTATGCGCTCGTTATTTTATGGAAGATTATACGCCATCAAAAAAGCAAACGATTGAAGCATGTTGCGAGCAATATTTGTCCGATCCATCATTAAAAGAAGGATTGGCCAATGTCTTGTCAATATTCAATGAAATGAAAATAAAACCCACTTGGTATCACGCAAGATCATATATAGTCCATTGCAAAAGAAATCGGGTTTTATACATTAACATCGATACAAATTGGTTGAAAATCAAAGTTTGCACGACAGACCAAGTATATAACGATAATGGAAAAATGAATGATTATTTGCAAATGGCACCTGATGATGTAAAAGACGAATTCATGAAAAATTTGAAATACTGCACAGCCTGCAATGATAACAAGAACACATGCGGCGGCCGCGATATTTTGTTATCCGACAAAACACTAACCAACGTTTGTCAAAATAGTTGGTATTATACGATAATCAACCCAACGCAAGAACAAATCGAATGGATAAAGAAATTTATTTTTATGCGGCTCGAATATATAAAAGCACAATAAAATCCAAACACCAAAAAAAGCCGCGTCCAGCGGCTTTTTTCTTTAAACTCGTATTATCTTCAATTGTGTGAGCGCGAAGCCACAGCGCGGGTCAAGGGGGACGCTCCCCCCTTGCGGGGTCCGGGGCGGATGCCCCGGGATCTTGGTCTTGTTCGTCCTAGTACCCAATCGCCCCCAAGCTATCATCATCCGTAATCCAATCGGCCACACCGGCCACGCGGTACTCCGTCGGCGACGTTCGGTACACCACCGTATCAATCCCCGCGTTGATGATAAGCCGCTTGCACATTTGGCAGGAGTCGATGTTTTGCGCCAACTCGCCTGTTTTTACGTCAATGCAGGATTGATACATGGTGGCACCCAGCATGTGCTCGCGCGAGGCGGCGATGATGGCGTTGGCCTCGGAATGGACACTGCGGCACAGTTCATACCGCTCGCCGCGGGGGATGTTTTCCCGTTCGCGGAAGCAATAGCCCAAGTCGCAGCAGTTGTCGCGCCCACGGGGAGAGCCGCAGTACCCGGTGGAAACGATCACGTCGTTTTTTACAATGCACGCACCGTACATGCGGCGGTAGCAAGTGCTGCGCGATGCGACCGTTTGGGCAATGTCCAAATAGTAATTTATTTTTGATATACGTTCCATCATCGGCGTTATTATTTATCTTTGACGGCTTCGATGATTGCGTCTACCACATTGGTTTCTTTGTCTTTGTTACTTGTAGCACCTTTGAGCACGTCGATGAGGTTGATGCCGGTTAGGGCTTCCACCGTTTCGGGCAATTGAGCGATGATGTCGGTTACGTAACCTGCCACTTTGGATGCGCCCTTGGGGCCGTTGCCCGGTCCGCCGCTGCCATTGTCGATGACCACGATTTTTTCCGTGCGCGACATGGGCTCGGCTACGTTTTTGGCGATTTCGGGCAGGCGTTCGATCATCATTTGAATAACCGCTGCGTCGTTGTACTGCTTGAACGCTTCGGCTTTCTTCATCATGGCTTCAGCTTCGGCCAAGCCTTTGTGTTGGATGGCTTCGGCTTCTGCGGTACCTTGCGCGCGTACTACGTCTGCTTGCGCTTGACCTTGCAATTTAATGGCTTCGGCTTTGGCCATACCGTCCAATTTGACGGCTTCGGCATCGGCTTGGGCGCGGGTCACTTGCTCGAATTTTTTCGCTTCGGCCAAGCGTTCTTGACGGTAGCGTTCCGCGTCGGCTTGCTTGTTAACGGTGGCTATGAGCTCTTGCTCTTTGCGCTTGGCTTCTTGCTCGGCCAATTCGGTTTCCTTGGTGCGGCGCAGGAGTTCTACTTGCAATTCGGTTTCGGTGACTTCTTTTTTTACTTTGTTTTCTTCGATGAGGTAGGCGTTGTCGGCAATAGCCTTGGCCGATTCTTGCTCGCGGCGGTAGGCTTGCACTTTCAATTCCATTTCCTTTGTGGCCTCGGCGATTTGCGTGTCGGCTACCAATTTGGCTTCTTTACCGCGGCGTTCGGCTTCGGCAGTGGCTACGATGGTTTCGCGGCGGGCTTGGGCTTCGGCAATGTCGGCATCGCGGCGGACTTCGGCGATGCGGCGTTTGCCCAGTGCTTCCAAGTAACCGTTGGGGTCGTCAATGGCCATTACGGTGAAGGCTTTGATTTCCAGTCCCATTTCCGCCAGCGCGATGGCCGCGTTTTCTTGTACTTCGCTGGAGAATTTGTCTTTATCTTGATAGATTTCTTCCACGGTCATCTTAGCGATGATTTCGCGCAGTTTACCTACCAATACATAGCTGGATTGCGTGGCGATTTCTGCCGCCGTGCGGTCTTCTTTGCCACGGAAAAATTGCTCGATGGCGGAATAAATGGATTCCTTGTCACTTTTTACTTTTACAACGGCTACGGCTTGCACTTTGACCGGCACACCCTGCGACGATATCGAATTGTCGATATCCAGCGGAATTTTGATGTTCTCCAGCGATATCAAGTCGTAACGTTCGATGATGGGCCACACCATGCCGCCCCCGCCGCTGATAACGCGCTTGCGGAAGCCTGTGATAACCGCCGCTTTGTTTTGCGGTACGCGCTTCCACAGTGACAAAACCACCAAAATTACAAAGACAATTGCAGCAGCGATAATACCACCAATAATAATTAAATCCATTCCATGTTCCTCCTTTTATGTTGTTTTTATTTTTGCGTTATAAATTAATTTCTCCTCGGCGCATCGGCATCTTCCGCGCGCCGCACGAAGTACGTGTTTTTCTCTACGTACACGATGCTTGCGGTTTCTCCGGCTTTAATGGCTGCGCCGTCTTCGCTTTTGGCGGGGCTGGTAACAATGGAGCCGGAAATGCTGTAGCGAATCTTTCCGTACCCGCCTTGCGGAATAGGGGATATGACCGTCGCTGTAATGCCGATGGTGTCTTGCATGTGGAATGCACTGGTATTTTGCGCTTTGTGCAACGGTATTATAATGAAGCGATTCATCACAGCCGCAACCAAAAACGCCGCCGCGAAGCTGATTATCGCCACCACCAGCACCAATCCGTCCATCCGCGGCGTAAGAATCAACCCCACACCCCCCATCACCACAAAAAATATAGCAACCAACGACGGTTTAATAAATCCAAAAAACGTGCCGTCAAGCTCCGCCACTTGACCGATGATGAGCGTCAGTACAATAAAACCTACCCCCACGCCGAACATCACCATATACATATTGGCACCTCCTTTCATTTCTTCACAAACATTCTATTTCATATTTGTGTCATAAATATGTCAGTTTCAATGATTTGAAATTCAACCTATTAGCCCCACTAATAGGTTGAATTTTTTGCGCGGCTTCTAGCGATAAAAATTGTCGATCGTTTCTTCCACCGTTTTGACCCATGCAATCAAGTTTTGCGGCTTGTACGTGACGGTACTGATGTCCTTGAGAACGAATTCGTAGGCACAACCGTGTTCTTGACACGTTTTAATTATATGTGTGATTTCCTCGCGTACAGCATCTTCGGCGAAGTTGCCCGACACGTGTGCGGGGTTGGGTTTGTGCGCGTACACATAATCACCGCCGATTTGCTCGGCGCAGCGCTCGGCGTTGGTCCATGGGCTCACACCGATTTTGCGCAGATTGGGGATGGATTTGAGCAAGGGAATTTTATTAGCCAATGATTCGCAGCAACCGTAGTAAACCAATCCGCACTCCGCCATCAACGGCAGCGCGTAGTCCAATTCAAATTCCTTCCACATCTTGGGCGATATGTCGGTAAACATCTGCGCCATACCGCGGTACCAAACCGTTTTTAGCATGGCAGGCTCGGTACCGGGCAAGTCAGACGCGTAGGGTGGGGTACAGTGAAGGTCATGGGGATTGGCCTCCAGTAACCCAAGTGCCTCCATTTGCTTCATATCTGAAAAAGCGTTGCTTGTGAATTTTTTTATCGTTGCGTGTAGCAATTCCGGCCGCTCGATTAAATCCTCCATTACAGGCGTAACTCCGCGATATCGAGGGATGCGATCCCATGGCGCATGATAAATGCTTTGCCCGCGCAGCCGCACCGGTAAGATATCGCCCAAGATTTCCTGCGCAAATGCAACGCGTTCGCGGTCTTTTTCCGGGTACACGGTAATTTTTGGTTCCAAAAGTCCTTCAACTTTTTCCATTGTATCCAATTGGTCTAAGTAATAATGCGAAATAATATAGTTGTTTTCATCGCCGACCAACACATCTTCGTTAATTTGCAAGCCATTGCCCGTAGACGAAAACGCCTTAACAATCGGATAAAACGCATCCAACATCGTGTCTGCCTGAATATACTTCCAACGATATAGACTATGCCGAAAGAACCATTCCATATCTCGCGCGGCGGCACTTTCGCACTTTAATTTGAGCGCACTGTCAATGTCCATTTCGTGCCAAGGTATTTCATGCAGCCACACGATGGGGCGGCGCGGTTTAAGGTCGTTTATGTCACGCGCGCGGTTGTACCGTTCCGTATTTGCGGGATGCGCGGCGATTTCGGTATATTGCTTCGCCAATTCTTGCAAAATTTCCTTTTCTTTGGTCGTGTACAAAATGGTGGCCTCCTATGGGTAAAAAATAATTTCAACGCGTGTGCCGCCGGAAGGGGGCGTCGATATATAGATTTCTGCGCCGTGGCGGTCGGCGATTTGTTTAGCAATCGGCAACCCCAATCCCGTACCCGTAGGGTTAACGTCCGCCTTCGTGCGATAAAACCGTTCGAAAATAAAGGGCAAGTCATCCAATGCAATACCGCTACCCTCGTCTTGTATCGTAACGCAAAGCTTGCCGCCATCCGGTTGAATCCGCACCGCAATTTCCTTTTGCTCAGGAGAAAACTTGACGGCGTTGTCCAGCAGAACGATAAATAACTGCTTCAAACGTCCGTAATCACCCTGAATCGGCGGAATATAATCAAAAACATTCGCATCAGGGCAGGGGAGGGTAATTCCCCTTTTGCTTGCGCCGGGTAGCATAGTGCGCAACGCATCGCGCAAAACATCCCGCAAGCACACATCTTCAAACTCAAAAGAAAACTCCGTGCTTTGCAACCGTGCCAAATCAAATAAGTCTGAAATCAAGCGTTCCAAGTACAAACTCTCCGCGTGCATTTCTTGATAATATTCCACGATTTGCTGTGGCTCGGTGATTACGCCGTCGCGCAACGCTTCCAATGAACTACGCAACACCGTAATTGGCGTGCGCAACTCGTGCGATATATCCGCCATAAAATCATGCCGCCGCGCCTCGGCTTCGGCCTTGTCGCTGGATACTTTGCTCAGTTGCTGCGCCATATCGTCTAAGATGGCCGCCAATTCACCGATTTCATCGGATTGCTTGACGCCGGTGGGTACGGTATATACCCCTTTTTGCATTTCCAGTGCAGCGTTTTTCATCTTATCCAACGGCTTGGTCACACGCAGCGACAGCGCGGCAATCTTCAACAAGCACAAAAACATACCCGCGCCGATACTGTAAAACAACAGCCAATTTCCACTGTCAATGTTATTCTGCGCTAGCAAATTGGACACATACATCCCAAGCCCCAACGTAAATAAAACAAAAGCAACCGTCAGCAGCAGCACCAAATAAAGCAGCATCCGCTTGCGCAGATTCATTATATTCTTCACGTTTTTTATGCCCTTCACCCTGCACCCCCTGTAGCAAATTTGTACCCCGCACCCCACACGGTCACAATATCCCAAGCAGGGTGGGGGATGACAGCCAATTTTGCCCGTAGGCGTTTTATATGCGTATCCACTGTTCGCGTATCGCCCATATAATCAAAGCCCCACAAGTTATCCAACAATTGCTCGCGCGAGAAAACGCGGTTCTTGTTCGTCGCCAGCGTATACAGCAATTCCACTTCGCGCTTAGTAAGCGTAACAGGCTTCGCATCAATGTGCGTCGTAAAATCATCCAATGATATGGTCAAATTATCAACCGAAAATGATTTTCCGCCGCCACCCAACCGCCGTAAAACCGCCCGCACACGTGCCATCACTTCTGCCGGGGAAAACGGCTTGACAATATAATCATCCGCTCCATTATCCAACCCCATAATCCGCTCAAAGTCCTCGCCTCGCGCCGTTATCATAATAATCGGCACGTTAGACGTTTTGCGAATAGTCCTGCACACCGCAAATCCATCCCGCCCGGGCATCATTACATCCAACAAAATCATGTCATACGAGCCGGTCATAAAAAGCTCTAATGCATCATCACCATCATAAGCATGCGCCACGTCAAATCCTTCCTTCCGGGCATACGCTTCCAAGACGGAAACAATTTGATGATTATCATCTGCAATAAGCAAATTGGGCAAGACGCACCTCCGTTCATAAAAATAAAAAACAAAACAATGCACCAAACAATCATTTAACGAATAAAGCGAAAACACCTTCTTGTCGATGCATTTGCAATAAACAATTGCTATGCATCACCCAACCTAAATCGCCCCAACTTTTACGAATACATACATCCGTCCCGGATCATGTATTCGTAAAAGTTGTCTTTCGCGAATACATGAAGTCTTCTGCCAATATGAATAATCCATTAAAATCCACTTTGGCAAAGTCAGTGGTATCCACTTGTAAGGTTTGGCCGATGCTTATTTCATCTAAGCGTGAACGGACGCAGTACAATAATTTATATGTTTCAACTTCGGAAACGGGTTGCGGGTATAGCACAGAAAAATTACTCTCCATAATGCACGCGTTACCCGTTTGCATAAATTGTTCGGCGATGTGATGCATGAGGTGCATCGTGGCCTTGCTGCCTTTTTTATCAGCATTAATCAATTCCACATTCTCGCGACCGAAACCATCGGCCATTTTTTCTCGAATGATATCCTTGTGGAAAACGGGAATCCTCAACCGCTCGGACAACCGCGTGGCGAAAGTGGACTTCCCGGCGACTGGAAATCCACCGATGAAAATCATTTTATTCATCGTGCTTCCCCTTCCCTTTTTTTTCGCGTGATGTGCGTCGTGATTTTGAAGGAAGTGTTTTTTGTGTAGGCGTTTTCATTTTTGACTTCATTGGTTGTGGCGGTTGTGACCGCGATTGCAACATTTTCACGCGCGATGCAGCCTTTGGGCGCAACAATGCTTTGGGATCGTGCCCGATTAAATCCTTGCGCCCAGCGCGTAATAACGCCGCTTTTACGATTTCGTAATTTGCGGGTAAGCGATATTGCATGAGAGCGCGTTGGGTGGTTTTTTCGCGTTGCGACTTGGCGGTGAAAATGCGTTTACCAGTGCGCGGGTCAATGCCCGTGTAGTACATGCATGTGGAAAGCGTACCTGGCGTGGGGTAGAAGTCCTGCACCGCTTCCACTTGTGCGCCGACACTTTGCAAGTATTCTGCCAAGGCGATGGCATCATCCAAATTGCATCCGGGGTGGCTGGACATTAAATACGGAACGATGAATTGTTCGTTCTTCTTCCCAATGGTCTTGTTCGCATTGGCAAACCGCTCGGCAAATCGCTTGTATGCATCGAAGCCGGGTTTGCCCATAAACGCCAACACTTTGTCCGATACGTGTTCGGGCGCGACTTTTAGCCGCCCGCTGATGTGGTGTTCGCAAATTTCACGCAGGAAAGCATCGCCTTTGGGGTCGTGCAGTACATAGTCGTAGCGGATTCCAGAGCGGATAAATACTTTTTTGACCTTGGGGATTTCACGTAATTTGCGCAGCAATGAAATGTATTCAAAATGATCGCAACGCAAATTGGGGCAAGGAGTAGGCGTCAGACATTGACGCGCACATTTTTTTATCGTTCCCTCCTCTGCTCGCGCCCAACGGTCGCACGGCGGCTTGCGGAAATTCGCCGTGGGGCCGCCCACATCGTGTATGTACCCTTTGAACAACGGATCATGTGTAAATTGCGTTGCCTCTGCAATGATGGATTTATGGCTACGCGCCTGCACCACCCGCCCTTGATGAAAATTGAGCGCGCAAAAATGGCACCCCCCAAAACATCCCCTACTCGCGGTGATGCTGAAGCGTACCTCCTCAATGGCGGGCACGCCGCCCTCGGCTTCATATGATGGATGATAATTGCGTGTATACGGCAACGCATACACACGGTCAAGTTCCGATGTGGTCAAAGGTGCCGCAGGCACGTTTTGCACAACCCATACATTGCCGTAATCTTCTGCCAGCGGCCGCGCGGTCAAGTAATCTACGTTGGCGCTTTGCATCAAAAAACTGCGCTCGTAGTTCCCCTTCCCTTGTACGGTCGGTTCTTTTATTTTTGAAAAAGATGGCAACAAAACAGGTGCGTCCACACAAGACAAATCGCGCGTTTTGAAAACCGTCCCTGCGATGAAGGTCAAATCATGCACGGCCAAACCACTATCCAATGCTTCTGCAATTTCCACAATCTGGCGTTCTGCCATGCCGTATGCCAGCAAGTCCGCTGCGGAATCCAATAATATCGACCGCCGAACCGCGTTATCCCAATAATCATAATGCGCCAATCGCCGCAAGCTGGCTTCCAACCCGCCGATGATAATCGGCACATCTTTATACACCTCGCGAATACGGTTGCCGTAAACAATCGTAGCACGATGGGGGCGCAATCCCACCTTTCCGCCGGGGGAATACGCATCTGTTTTACGTTTGTGCAACGCCACGGTGTAATGATTCACCATCGAATCAATATTGCCGCCCGTAACTAAAAAAGCCAACCTTGGTCGGCCAAACCGCGTAAAATCTTCCGAAGTTTTCCAATCGGGTTGGGCAATAACAGCAACGCTATATCCATGAGAAACAAGCAACCGCCCCATGACAGCCGCGCCAAATGACGGATGATCCACATACGCATCCCCGGTCACTAAAACAAAATCGACCGGACCGTTCACTTCGTCCGCAGCAAATGGCAAAAAGGGCATTCCGAATCCACCTGTCCATGAAAAATAATTTTCGCGTACCATGCAATCATAACATAATAGCTGGATAAAACGAAAATAGATTTCAGTCGATGAGTGTCACTAATCGACTGAATTTCTAAAACTTGCGTTTTTAATCGCGAAAAGTATAATAAACGACGGTGATATATCATGAATGAAAATGAAACCCCATCAACAGATCCTATATTAAATGAAGGTGCAGAAACACCCACACGCCCATCTGTGCGCCCTATGTTTGAACGCGTGCACCCCGCCGGACATACTGGCCGCAATACCCTCCCCCCCAGTTTGCGAGCAAATCGATTCGATACCGAACCCGTTGAACGTCCACGCAATTTGCAAGGTGCAGCACATGGTGTGCGCCGCGCAGCCCCCCGCAACCACAAAATTGCAACCCGCAATAAACGCTTCGCCGCGCTGTATATCTTTGCGCTGGTGGTGGTGATTGCGGGTTTTATGACGTTGTTTGTTTTGTACCTGCCCGATATATTGGACAGAACAGCACAAACTGACGATGCGCTTCCTGCTGCCACCGAGCCAACCGTTGTCATCCCGCCCGATGTACGCAACCTTACAGCGCAAATTGTCCGTGTCACCCCTGCGGCATCATCCATCGAAGTCGTCAATATCAACACAGGCACCCGTCACGAACTTACCCACACCGAAAGCACACAAATGACCAACATACGCGGCGACTCGATGGTTTTTGAACAACTAGCCATCGGGCAGTTGGTGGACATCAGCTTTGAAGCGCGCACCAACCAATTAATGTCCGCGCACCAAAGCCGTAATGCATGGGAACGGCGCAACCAAACCAACCTGCGCTTTGACACCGAAAACGAAACCATTACCGCCGGCAACGCCGTTTTCACTTTTGATCCCGAAAATACGATGGTTTTATATCGCGGGCAGCACTTCTCCATCAATAATTTGCAATCCAGCGATATGGTTACCATTTTTGGCTACGGCGAACACGTATGGCTCATTCAATTGGACGCGGGTCATGGGTTTTTGCAATTATTAAATACAGATCATGTGCTAGGCGGAATTATTAGCGTAGGATTTGATTCCCATGCATTGGTAGGCGTTGAAACTTTACAACTACAAGAAGGCACACACGAAGTGGTTGTAAGAGGACAAAATATTGAAGATTTTGTACGCACCATTGAAGTAATCCATGGACAAACCCTCAATATGAACTTAAACGAAACCATTTTGCGCAGAGGCACGTTAAGCGTGGAAGTCATCCCCGATGATGCGCTTGTTTTCGTCAATGGGGAGCGTGTCACGGGTCCCATCGAATTGGAATTTGGCGAATATCTCATGCGCGTAGAACGCGCGGATTACATTGCGCAAGAACAAATGATTAACATGAATGCCGAATCCGTTGAACTGTCTGTTGAATTGGAATCTGCGATCCGTATGGGCATACTGCGCGTCACGACCGTACCCGCCAATGCGCAAATATTCGTCAACAATCAATTCGTTGGTTTTTCGGAACTGTTTCATGAATTGCAAGTGGGGCATTACAGCGTGATTGCACGGTTGGCCGGACATTATGATTCCCCCATCACTGTAGCAGAAGTAACGCAAGACGGAACGGAAATCGTTATTATCCTCACACCCACCTATGTACCCACATGGCCGCCCCCGGCAACGCTGCCCCCGGCTCCAGAAGAACCCGCCGCCCCTACCCTGCCACCCTTCATGCAACCACCGCCGGGTTAATCTCCCATGTTTGACATCAAAGCCGAGTTAAAGAAGCTGCCGCACAAACCGGGCATATATATCATGCGCGATGCGTCTGATGCGATTATTTATGTGGGCAAAGCCGTAAATTTGCACAATCGCGTTCGTTCGTATTTCCAGGCAGGCGTGTCGGCGAATTATAAAGCGCAGTACATGGCGGGGTTTATCACGCATTTTTCCTATACGGTCACCGATACTGAAATGGAAGCGTTCATATTAGAAAACAGCTTAATCAAACTGCATCGCCCCAAATACAACATTCGCCTAAAAGACGACAAGGCATATCCCTATATCCGCGTCACCGTACACGAACGGTTGCCGCGGATTTTATTTGCGCGGCAACGTGGCAAGGACAAAGCACGGTATTTTGGCCCCTTCATGTCCGGCCAGCGTGTACGCGAAATTTTGGCATTGGTGCACAAGTTGTGGCCGATTCGCCAATGCGCCAAGCAATTTCCGCGGGATTTTAACAAGGGGCGGCCGTGCTTGAATCATCATATCGGGCAATGCCGTGCCCCTTGCAACCAATTATTTGATGAAAATATTTATGCCGAATACGTAGCAGAAGCCGCACGGTTTATCCAAGGGCGCACCACGCCTGTTTTGTCACGACTCAAAAAAGAAATGGCTGAAGCCGCAGAAGATATGCGCTTCGAACGTGCTGCAGAAATCCGCGATACCATCAATTTATTGGAAACCTTAAATGAACAGCAAAAAATCGACACCGGCGGCGAAGACCGCGACGTAATCGCTTTGGCACGCAACGAAACGGATGCGCTGGTGGAAATCTTCTTCGTGCGTGGCGGTAAGATGAACGGCAGCGAACATTTTATGATGGAGCCGAATATACAGGGTACTGACGGCGATATTTTGGCGGCGTTTCTTAAGCAATTTTACTTCGAAGCGGCATACATCCCCAAGGAATTGTCGCTTGTTTCCACACCAGCCGAAAAGGATGCTATCACAGCGTGGCTCAGCCATTTGGCAGAACGCGCCGTTGCCATCAACATCCCACAAAAAGGCGAAAAATACGCCATGATCAAACTCGCGCAAACCAACGCCGATTTAACGCTAGCACAATTCGGCGCGCACATACGCAACGAAAATGAACGCAACCGCCGCGCTATGCAAGAAATCAGTGATGCATTGAGCTTGCCGGAACGGCTTTCACGCATCGAGGCGATTGACATTTCCAATACGCAAGGTTTTGAATCGGTCGGGTCAATGATTGTTTTCGAGGACGGAAAAGCACGGAAAACGGATTACCGCAAATTTAAATTGCGTGGTGTGGTGGGACCCGATGATTACGCATCTATTGAAGAAGTCTTAACGCGGCGGCTCACACGTTATCGCCAAAACCACACGGCTTTTTCAAAATTGCCCGACATTATTTTTGTAGACGGCGGAAAAGGGCAAATCTCCGCCGCCAAAAAAGCTTTGGCGTTCTTGGAAGTGGACATTCCCGTCTGCGGCATGGTCAAAGACGACAAACACCGCACACGCGGTTTATTATATGAAGGAACAGAAGTCACCCTGCCCCGCACATCAGACGGATTTAAATTAGTGACACATATCCAAGATGAAGTGCATCGCTTTGCTTTGGAATACCACCGCAAGCTGCGCGCCAACAAACAAATCCACTCCGTGCTGGATGACATCCCCGGTATCGGCTCCACACGCCGCAAAGCATTGCTCGCACATTTTAAAAACATTGCGGCCATCCAATCTGCGCCTACCGACCAATTGGCCGTTGTGGACGGTATGAACCAAAAATCCGCGGCTGCCGTATACGATTTTTTTCACACAAACGAAAATTAATGCTATAATGCATAAAATGCTCCCACGGAGGTGCACTTCATATGAACAGCGGACTGGCCGCAAGCGGCGCATTTAACACGCCGGGCACGGGTTATACCGTACCCCTTAGCCTTGTGATGAAAGAATTCGAATTAGAACTGCTGACACCTGCCGTAAATGTCGAAAATAAAGAGCTTACCCGTGCCAATATTAACCGCCCTGCTTTGCAGTTGGCGGGTTTTTTTGATTATTTTGACCCATCGCGGTTACAAGTCATTGGCATGGTGGAACATACCTATCTAACCAAGTTGGAAGAATCCTTCCGCAATGAAAATTTGCGTCGGATATTTCAACATCGCATCCCCGCAATTATTATGTGTCGCAAATTGGGGCTATTCCCGGAAATGTTGGATTATGCGGAGCGGTACGATGTACCGATTTTTTCCTCACACGATGATACAACGGGCTTCATTAGCGAAATTATCCGCTGGATGAAAGTGCAGCTTGCACCACGCTTGACGATGCATGGGTGTCTATTGGACATCTACGGTGTGGGTACATTAATCATCGGAGAAAGCGGCGTGGGAAAATCTGAAACTGCGTTGGAGTTAATAAAGCGCGGGCATCGTTTTATCGCAGACGACGCGGTCGAAGTGCGCCGCGTGTCCAGCGAAACACTCATCGGCTCCTGCCCGGAAAACATCCGGTATTTTTTAGAATTGCGCGGCATCGGCATCATCGACATCATGCGGATGTTTGGCGTGCAATCAATTAAGGCCACCCAGGCAATAGATTTAATTATTAATTTAGAACATTGGGATCCCACGCGCATCTACGAACGCATCGGCCAAAACGATGAATATACAGAAATCTTAGGAAATAAAGTAAACTCGCATTCCATTCCCATACGCCCGGGGCGCAGCCTATCCATTTTGTGCGAATCCGCCGCTATCAACCACCGACAAAAAAAGCTGGGATACAACGCAGCAACCGCGCTAACTGAGCGCGTAATGAAAAATTCCGGCGGAGTGATGAGAATCCATGACGTTTATTAAAGCATTGCGCACAATCGTGCCCGCGAACGCGCTTTTTACCATCGAGCCCATGGCGAAACATACAAGCTTTAAAATCGGCGGAGTTGCCGATGTTCTGGTCAAGCCTTCGTCAGTCAATGAAATGGAGCGCATCTTAGCGTTGTGTGATAAAAATAAAATTCCACTAACGTTATTGGGCGAGGGTTCGAATGTATTGATTGCCGATGAAGGTATTCGCGGCGTTACGATACTTACAACCGCGTTAAATCATTTATCCGTGGAAGCGCAACCCAACGAAATCGGTTACATCAAAGTGGGCGCCGGTGTGCGCTTGGCCAAATTAGCTGAAGCCGCTTGCAAAAATAATTTACAAGGGCTGGAATTTGCACAAGCAATTCCGGGTTCTGTGGGTGGCGCGGTTTACATGAACGCCGGTGCGTATGGACATGACATTGCAGAAGTATGTGTATCTGTCACGATTTTACAAAATGGCAAACTTGTAGAAATCGCGGGGAAAGATATGGGTTTTGATTATCGCACCAGCCGCGTGCAGCACGAAGGCGGCGTTATCGTAGAAGCGATTTTCCGTTTGTTACCCGGCAAGGAAGAAGATATCCGCAACGAAATGGCCCGCCTCAACGCCATGCGGCGCGAAAAACAACCCTTCGAACCCAGCGCGGGCAGTACATTCAAGCGTCCTCCAGGATTTTTCGCGGGGAAGCTGATACAAGATGCCGGGTTAATGGGTTATAAAATCGGCGGCGCGCAAGTGAGTAAAAAACATGCGGGCTTCGTGATAAACACGGGCGATGCAACCGCTGACGACATATGTAATTTAATGGATACCGTCCGTAAGCACGTTTTTGAAATGGCCGGCGTTTGGCTGGAGCCCGAAGTGGAAATTATTGGTCGCAAATATCCATGGGAGCAGGAGCAATAAATGCGAATCATCATTGTCACAGGCATGTCCGGCGCGGGCAAAACAACCATCTTGAAAATTTTCGAAGATGTGGGATTTCATTGTGTAGACAATTTGCCACCGTTATTTATCGGCAGCTTTGTTAAACTATGCAACGAACGAGAAACGGGCATCACGCAGGTAGCCCTAGGCATTGACATACGCGGCGGTAAAATGTTTGACGATTTGTCATGCGGGTTAAAAGAACTTGATGCAATGGGGCAACCTTATTCAATATTATTCCTAGATGCCAGCAACGAAGTGCTTCTTAAGCGATACAAAGAAACACGACATGTGCACCCGTTGGCAAAAAACGACCTCATAAATATTGGCATTGAAAAAGAACGCGTTTTTTTAGAAGAGATGAAAGGACGCGCTACATATGTACTGGACACAAGCTTCCTGTTGCCGCGACAGTTAAAGGAAAAGATTGCAAAAATTTTTTTAGAAAATGCAACGTTTGACTCCTTGATGATAAATGTGTTGAGTTTTGGTTTTAAATATGGCATCCCAACGGAGGCAGATTTAGTGTTTGATGTGCGTTTCTTGCACAACCCGTTTTATGAACCCAACTTGCGTGTACAAACCGGCTTGGATGCCGATGTTCGCGATTATGTGATGCAACATGAAGTGAGTGTGCAGTTTTCGCAAAGTTTGTTGGAAATGTTGCGGTTTTTGATTCCGCATTACATCAATGAGGGGAAAAATCAATTAATTGTGGGCATCGGTTGTACCGGCGGGCGGCACCGTTCTGTGGCGCTAGCGCATGAATTGCAACAATCATTGAGTAAGTATGAACATTCGGTAGTGTTGCGCCATCGTGATATCGACAAAGATCCTTTGCAACACAGCGGTGGCGCGTATGCCAGCAAGTAGCAAATCCTTCACTGCGCTGGTGCGGCAAGAAATTGCAAATGATAAAACGGAAATTGACCCTAACCGTGCATTTGTACGGGCGTGCTTCTTGGCCGGGGGGGCAATATCCAACCCCGATCGTTCGTACCATTTAGATTTTGTGCTGAGCGATGCGGACATGCAAAAACTGACACGCACGTTACGCGGTTTTGGCATTGATGCGAAAGTGACGCAGCGACGTGGCCTTTCGATTGTATATATAAAAGAAGCTTCAGAAATTGCGGATATATTAAATTTGATGCTGACACACAAATCGTTGTTGCGTTTCGAAAATATCCGCGTAGAAAAGGACCTGCGCAACAACTTGAACCGCAAGGTCAACTTTGAAACCGCTAACTTGAACAAAACCGTCGCCGCCGCACTGGAGCAAATCCAAGCCATCGAATTTATCGAACAACACGTGGGTTTGGAACAACTGGCCGAACCGCTGGAAAAAATCGCACGTCTTAGGTTAAAATACGATGCTGCCAGCATGGAAGAAATCGGTGCAATGTTAACGCCCCCCATTGGCAAATCCGGTGTCAACCACCGTTTACGCAAAATATGCGAAATAGCAAATACCATTAAAGGAGAGATTCAAATTGATTGAGCGCAAAGTGCAGGTAAATTCATTATTCGAACCGAGTGAGGCCGCTATGTTGGTGCAAGCCGCCAGCAAATTCAACAGCCGTATTTCCCTGATGCGGGAAGAAAAAACCGCCAACGCTAAAAGCATCATGGGCATTATTTCCCTGGACATACAAGGCGGGCAAACCGTGAAAATCGTGGCCGACGGAGACGATGAAATGTCCGCTCTGCCCATAATGGAAAAAGTCTTAAGCACCGCCAAGCCGGCGTAGCGTATGCATACGATTTTTACTAACAATAGTTCCGTGGCCGATTTCTTTAAACAAAAGAAGGAATTTGATTGCACGGTTAAATGGGTAGCCGCACCGGCCATGGACGTGCTGAGTGCCGCTCGTTTATTAATACGCCAAGGTGCAGCACTGGCCAGCAACCCGTTGGTGGGCGTTAACTTGCCTACAAAACAAGCCACACCGCGCAATACACGCCCTCCCCTGTTCCCAACCCAACAATCATCCGCTATTTTTAACCCGTATTTGACAATCATCACTTCCGCACCCGGCGAGGCGGTGGATTTTCAATCGTTGAAAAAAATCGACGAGGCCATCACCGTATACAAAAAAAATGCCAAGCTGCGGTTCGCTGCACACACCGATGACGCAATTGCGCATTTTCAAATGATTGACATGCGTTGTATGTTGCAATCATTGTCGGTGATCTTTAATGTGAAAGCCGATTAACCCCAAGGCTGAAACGTGCCTTGTACATATGTTTTAGATTGTTGCTACTTAGGAGGCATGCATGAGAAAGGCATTTATTGATTGGTTTATATTATTTGGGATTATATCTATCTGTACAAATATTATTGGGAATATATTAACGCTTCCCTATTTTTTAGAAGGTAATTTTATTAAAATGGTTATGGTGTCTATTGTCGCATCAATAATATTTATCATTGATAATCGCAACCGTGAAAGAAAGAGCATTGTAACCCTTGTTATTATTCATCTGTTTCTGGGTATAAGTAGTGCATTTTTCTTTTCCACAAGATATGTGGATGTCGCTTATTTGCCTGTCATCTTTTTTGCCAATGTGTTTATTGTTTTTTTCTTTATTTGTTTATTGTGGGTAAATAATAAGAAAAATGAAATGCAGCTAGTTAATTAAAACGCTTTGCGCCAAAATAAAACCGCTCGATTGCTTATCAGCTTCGGGCGGTTTTTCGTGGATTGGGTTATTGTGGAGCTTTGCCCCGGTTGGTTGTTATATGCGCTTTGCTACTTCCAGTGCTACGCGTAGGATTTTTTCTGTTTTGTCGGTGGGGAAATTGCCTAGTGTGCGGGCATCCCATTCGGTTGCGTCCAAGTTGTCTGCGGCATAAAGGAATTGGTATGCTTGCTTGTTGCGGAATTGCGCTGCTGCCATGATAGACGCGCATTCCATTTCTACTACGATGCAACCGGTGGCTTTGCGTTTTTCCATGTTGCCGCGTGTTTCGCGGTAGATGGCATCGGTTGTCCAGGTTTTGCCGCAGTGGTGGGGTAGGTTTAATTCGTTGAAGATTTCTGCCATACGGGGGGCGGTGGGAACTTCGATGAATTCCGATGCGGATGCGTAGTGGTAGCTGGTGCCTTCATCGCGGTAGGCTGCGGTAGGTAAGATGAAGGTCATTTCCTCCAACGTTTTATCCAGTACGCCGCACGAGCCAAAATACAAGATTTTTTCTGCGCCCTTCGCGTAAATTTCTTCTTGCAAACCGACGGTTGCGGGGCCACCCAACGAGGTTTTGTACACGGCAATGTCCGTGCCTTCAAATTGCACATGGTACACGGGGTGTGGCCCACAAGCGTATAGGATGCATAACTCTTGCGTGTCGTATAATTCAAGCAACTTGTCGATAAACCGCGGGCCAAAAGAAACAATGGCCACCTTAGGAAAACCCGGCACTGCAGCGACAAAGGTGTTAGGGTTGATGATTTCCGGCGTTTCGCGGTCGAAAGTTTGGGTGATCACGGGGTTTCTTCCCAGTTGTGGTACACGCTCTGCACGTCGTCGTCATCGTCCAGGATGTCAATCATTTTGTTCATTTGCTTGAGTTGCTCCGGCTCGGTTAGGTTAACGGTGGTTTGGGGCTTTTTTAGTATTTCGGCGCTGACGGTGAGGATATTTTGGCCGACGAGTGCCTCGCGCACTGCGTTAAAGTCATCGGGTGCGGTGATAATTTCAAAGCCTTCGTCTGTGGCGATGAAATCTTGTGCGCCTGCGTCGGCGGTGAACATCATTAATTCGTCTTCATCGATGGTTAAACCCTCGCGTTCGATGAGGATTTGGCCGACTTCGTCAAACATGAACGATACGCAACCTTGTGCGCCCAAGCTGCCGCCGCCTTTGGTGAAGGCATGGCGCACGCTTGCCGCCGCGCGGTTGCGGTTGTCGGTCAAGACTTCAACAATGACAGCCACGCCACCGGGACCGTAGCCTTCATAAGTGGCTGATTCGTAGTTGACCGCGTTCAAGTCGCCCGCGGCCTTTTTGATGGCGCGCTCGATGGTGTCGTTGGGCATGTTTTCGGCTTTTGCTTTGGCAATGGCATCGCGCAGACGGCTATTGCCCGCCATTTCTGCCCCGCCAAACTTGACCGCCATGGCCAGTTCGCGCCCCAACCGCGTGAAGATACGACCGCGTGCCGCGTCATTTTTTCCTTTACGGTGCTTGATATTCGCAAATTTTGAATGGCCTGCCATGCAAATGCTCCTTAGATTTTTGTTCTATATTTTACGCGCTGCCAGCATGTACAATGCGCATTCAATGCGTTTGCGCATGAGTTCGCAGCTTATTTTGTCGGGTTTTAAAATGCTGCCGTTGGCGTAATGCGCAGTGGCCATGCAACCGCCGCTGCAATAATACTTCGCCCAGCATGAGGCGCATTCAGACTTGGTGAGGACGTGGCAATGGGAAAATTCATGCACACGCGCAATATCCAACACGCCCGTGTCCAAATCGCCCAAGCAAAACGCGTCATCCCCCACAAACTGGTGACAAGGGAACAATCGCCCGCCCGGCGTCACGGCCAAATACTCCGACCCGGCACCGCACCCGGTTACGCGTTTGGCGATGCACGGCCCACCATCCAAATCGATATCGAAGTGGAAGAAGCGCACGCCTTTCCCTGTTTTTTCGCGCTCTAATAATGCATCGGCTAACTTTTCATATTCGGCGAATAGCGCCGGTAAATCATCTTCCCGCAGGGCATAATCTTCTGATGGCGGTGCGACCACAGGCTCCACAGATAAGTATTGGAATCCCAAATCCGCCATGTGCAACACATCTGTCGCAAAGTCGAGGTTGTGCCGCGTATAGGTACCGCGCACATAGTGGCTGGCATTGCCCCGTGCACTTGCCATGGCTTTGATTTTGGGTACAAGATCATCGTAAGTGCCCGTGCCGCGCATGCGGTCGTTTACATCCGGACGGCCATCCAAACTCATGACTACATTGTCAAAATTTTCGTTGATATAAGGAATATTGTCAGTCGACAAAAACGCGCCGTTGGTGGTGAGCGTAAAGCGGAAACGCTTACCGGTTTCTTTTTCGCGCGCGCGTCCGTAGGCCACCAATTGTTTGACTACGTCGAAGTTCATCATCGGCTCGCCGCCAAAGAAGTCAACTTCCAAGTTACGCCGCGCACCCGATTGGGCGATGATAAAATCCAAAGCTTTTTTGCCCACTTCCAGCGGCATCAACCCGCGATCATCGGTGCCATAATTCCCCTGCCCCGCAAAACAATATGCGCAACGCAAATTGCACTCATGCGCCATGTGCAGGCAGAGTGCTTTGACTACAGGTTTACGTTTTTGCATATGGGTATGTACCTGTGTATCGGCAGCCGGGGAGAAAAGTTGCCCGGCCTGTTCCAGTTGCGTTAGGTTGTGGGTGGCGGCGGCTTCATCGGGTGTTGCTTCATATGATTCCCCGGCGATCCGTTTTTCCAGCACGCAAAAGGCCGCTTCACTCAACGAATGAAGCGCCCCGCTTTCCACGTCCAACGCAAGGCGAAGCCCGCCTATGCGAAATGCGTGAACCATTTTAAATTATTGGTTTTGTTCGCAGATTTGGTTAGCGACCGTGCAGGAAGTCTTGCATGCCGATTGGCAAGAGGTTTGACATTCGCCGCAGCCGATATGTTTGTCGTCGTTCTTTTCTTGCAAGTTGCCGGCGAAAATAGTAGTTACGTGTTCCATTTGAATCATCCTTTTTATTTAGAATTTTCAAAAGCGCAGTGATTCTACCGCATCAACGGCAAATTGACAATGGATTTAACACGAAGCACACGATATAATCGTCTGCGGTGTGATTCAACCTGTTAGTGACACTAATAGGTTGAATTTCGATTCCATTAAATTTTCCAAGTGTCGCATACACGGGAGGGCTGCATAATATGTATAGATTTGTTATTGCCTTCATTTGCTTGATGTTGCTGTCTGCTTGCGCGGTCGGTTCACGGGTGAATGATGAACCGGAGGATTATATGTCTGTTACCATTTCCCCCAGCCAAGCACGTGTATGGATGGAGACCTATGATAATATCGTTGTGCTGGATGTACGCACAGCGGATGAATTTGCTACGGGGCATATCCGTGGTGCAATATTATTACCTGTAAATGAGATAACAACGCAAGCACCCAATACACTGCCCGACAAGGACGCGATGATTCTCGTATATTGCCGCAGCGGCATGCGCAGCTTGAATGCCGCATGGATATTGATTGATATGGGATACACACGTGTATACGAGTTTGGCGGCATTTTAAATTGGCCGTATGGTACGGTGTAATGGAGTATTTATCCGGCAAGCCGTATTATTTGACCGACGAGGACATCTTATGGGTAGGCACCACCCTAGCCGACATGATGCCCATTGAATGTTATGACGCTGAAGAAATAAAACGTACAAGCAATGAAGGCTACGCCGCCATGATGCGATGCGATAAGCTGGATGCCGATGCAATTGAACGCTACCGAGCCTGCATTAATGCGGGCGTTTTGTATGCCATCGCGCCCGTACACCAACATGATAAAATCGAAACCATCCTTCACAACCAATTGGGATTTACGGGCATTATCATTAATAATGAAGCCACCCTGCGTGAGGAATTGATTCAGTTTTTGGGTTTGCAAGCGGCATTGGGCTTGCACAACAAATAAAATTGTGATACATTCCATTGGTTTTGTGAGTAACCGCTCGGATTTGGTCGTTATAAAGGGGCAACCCTACCAACTTTCGGCGCGTACTTCCATTTAAATTTCAAGGAGGTGTAAGAATGCACGCAATCATCGAAACAGGCGGTAAGCAGTACAAAGTAGCCGCAGGCGATACCATCTTCGTCGAAAAACTCGATGCCGAAGCCGGCACAAGTTACACGTTTAACAAGGTGATCGCTCTACTACACGGCGAGGAAGCTACTTTCGGCAAGCCGTTGGTAGACGGCGCAACCGTTTCCGCCACTATCGAAGGCGACGGCAAAGCCAAAAAAGTCATCATCTACAAGTACAAGGCGAAAAAAGGCTTCCACAAGAAAAAAGGCCATCGCCAACCCTTTACCCGCGTAAAAATCGACACCATCAACGCGTAGTGATTCAAGCAAGCATCACACGCAATGCAGGGCATATTGTTTCTTTTGTGGTTCGCAACCATGGGGAAAGCTACGTATGCGCTGCTGTATCCATGCTGGTCATCAACACCATTAACAGCATAGAGGCGTTAACAAAAGCAGATTTTACCTGTGATACCGATGAAGCGAACGGACGCATCGCGTTCACGCTCATTACTCCGCGCGGTACAACCGACGGGCACGATGCAGGTATTCTACTAAACGCCATGCTGCTGGGGTTGGAAAGCGTAGTCGCCGAACACCCCACCGTGTTGACGATTTCAACCGAAGAAAGAGAGTGATCGCTATGATTAAATTAAATTTACAATTCTTCGCGCACAAAAAGGGCGTAGGCTCGACCAAAAACGGCCGTGACTCCCGCGCCAAGAGCTTGGGCGCAAAACGCGCCGACGGCCAATTCGTGCTGGCGGGCAATATCCTGTACACACAACGCGGCACCAAAATTCACCCCGGCAACAACGTAGGCCGCGGCTCCAACGACAACCTGTTCGCACTGTCAGATGGCGTTGTACGCTTTGAACGCAAAGGCCGCGACAGAAAGCAAGTGTCGGTGTACCCACGCGTAGCCGAAGCGTAAGCGGCGGCGGAAAGATTAAGATCAAAGGATTAAAACCTTGGGTGCTACCCAAACCTGCGAGGGTGCTGGCTAAAGCTTTATTTGGCGCACAACCCCCTCGACCCCAGTTATTGGGCGTCGCCCCTTCTCAATCATGATGAAAATAAATTTAAAACCAAAACCCGCCGAATCGGCGGGTTTTATTTTTAGACTTGTACTGCCAATCGCGGCGTCCGGGGCCGTCCCCGGGGTTTCATCTTTTCGCCGCCGGGGCAGCGTCCCCAAGGACTTTTCTTTTTTACCGCCGAACCGTCCCCGGGGTCTTATCTTTTAGTCGCCTTTTGCCTTTTTTTTACAACAATGGCATAATAAAACCAACACGACAAACGAGGGATTATATGTTAATTGTACAAAAATATGGTGGATCGTCAGTGGCGGACGCTACGTGCATCAACCGCGTGGCGGGTCGTATCGTCGAAATGTATCGCGCAGGGCATAGGATGGTTGTGGTGTTATCTGCGCAAGGTGATACTACCGACGATTTGCTGGCTAAGGCTCGGGAAATAAATCCGCAGCCCAGCAAGCGCGAGTTGGATATGTTGCTGACTACCGGTGAGCAGCAGGCTGTGGCCTTGATGGCGATGGCTTTACATCAATTGGGGGCTCCGGCGGTTTCGTTGAATGCGGTGCAGGTGGGCATTGAGGCTACGGCACAATATGGGGATGCGCGAATACAACGGATTCGACCTGAGCGGATAGCGCGGGTGCTGGAGCAGAACAGCATTGTGATTGTTGCGGGCTTTCAGGGAGTTAACCGTTATGGCGACTTTACCACTTTGGGGCGGGGTGCGTCTGATACTACGGCGGTTGCGTTAGCAGCGGTGTTGGGTGCGGATTTGTGCGAAGTGTATACCGACGTTGACGGCGTTTATACCGCCGACCCACGCATCGTGCCCACTGCGCGTAAATTGAACGAAATTAGTTATGACGAAATGTTGGAACTGGCTTCGATGGGCGCGCAGGTTTTTCATAATCGTGCGGTGGAAATGGCCAAGCGGCACCGCGTTAAACTGGTGTTGCGCTCCAGCAAGGATTTTACCAAAGAAGGCACGGAAGTGAAGGAGGGTTCGACCATGGAAAAATTATTATTTAGCGGTTTAGCAATAGACCGCGACGTGGCGCGCATCAGTGTGATGGGGTTGCTGGATCGCCCGGGCATCGCATTTCATATTTTTTCGTTGCTGGCGACGCAGCAGATTTCTGTGGATATTATTTTGCAAACGGCGGGTGCTGCGGATGGCGATGCCCCCGGTCAAGCCATGGATATCAGCTTCACCGTAAGCCGCGCAGATTTGGATGCAACATTGAACACTTTGGCGGCTAATCAGCAAGCCATTGGCTTCCAATCCATCACACATGACATAACGCTGGCCAAACTCTCGATTATCGGCGCAGGCATGGCTACCAACGCAGGCGTGGCTTCAGCCATGTTTGAGGCGTTGTACGAATGCGCCGTCAATATCAACCTCATTTCGACATCGGAAATTAAAATCACCGTGCTGGTGGATGCAGAAAAAGTGGACACCGCCGCACGCGCCATCCACGACAAATTCGCAAAGTTAATGGAAGAATAAAATGGGCATCATCCGCCCGCACGGCACGATGCTTCGCGGAAAAACGGACGACTACGAAATCGTTTTGCGTCCGCTTTGTGACGCGCATTTGCCGTACCTTTACAAATGGAACGCCGACTCCGAGGTGCTGTATTGGAGCGAAAGCGGGGTTGACGACACGCAACTGTCCTATGACGAAGAAACGGTGCGCGATATTTATGGTGCTGTTTCCCGTAATGCGTTTTGCTTTTTGATAGAAGCGAACGGTGTTGCCGTCGGCGAATGTTGGTTACAAAAAATGAACCGCGCGGATATCATGAAGCAGTACCCCACTGCCCTTGATGTACGCCGCTTTGATTTTGTCATTGGCGAGAAGTCCTATTGGAACAAAGGGATTGGCTCTTGTTTTGTGGTCATGTTGATTGATTTTGCATTTAATCGCACGGCAGTGGATGTGCTGCATTGCGTGAATGACGACTACAACCTACGCTCGACGCGCATGTGGGAGAAGCACGGATTCACAAAAGTCGCCGAAGAACCGCTAACCCCGCAACCACAAAAAGGAAAATTTGAATACCATTGGCGACTGACACGGGAGGAATATCATGCTCAAGTTGCAAGGTAAAAACATATATTTGGCCGCACTGGAACGCACCGATTGCCGCAAACTGTACGAAGACAACGAATATGACTTCGACAACCCCACCGAGCCAACAATGTTTGGTGCGTCCGTTGAAAACGCCGACGCTTGGTACGAAGAAATCCAGCAACTCCTACGCGACAATGTGAATGTCCGTGTGGGTATTTTTTTGCATGACGGCACGGTTGTGGGTGATGTGGCATTGCAAGGTCTGGACGACAAGAATCGCACTTGCTCCATCGGCATGGGCATGTCCAAACTCGCTTATCGCGGCAAGGGATACGGCACGGAGGCCATCCGTCTCATTATTAAATACGCTTTCGATAATTTAGGCATCGAGCGCATCACTGCCGATACATTGGAAATGAACCTTGGCGCGCAACGGGTATTGGAGAAAAACGGATTCACCTTGGAAGGCCGTGCGCGAAAGGCCGTGTATTTTCGCGGTACGCGCTACGATGAGTTGCACTATGGATTGTTGATAGATGAATGGAGGCAATCATGAAACCTTTCACCTGCGCCGTGGTAGGCGCGTCCGGCATGGTCGGCAAAATGATGGTTCAAATGCTTGAAGAACGGGGGTTGCCGGTTTCTGCGTTGTACCTTTTTGCATCTGCGCGGTCGGCGGGTACGACGTTTCGTTTTCGCGGCGCGGATATTGCTATCGAAGAATTGACCGAAACGTCCTTCGACCGGGGCATTGACGTGGCTTTGTTTGCGGTTAGCAATGGAGTCAGCCGCCAATACGCCCCCATCGCCGCTGCCAAGGGTTGCATCGTGGTGGATAATTCCAGCGCGTGGCGCATGGACGACGATGTACCGCTGGTCGTGCCCGAAGTCAACGGCAGCGACCTTGCCGGTTACAAGGGCATCATCGCCAACCCCAACTGCTGCGCTTGCCCCGCCGTGGTGGCACTCAAGCCGTTGCACGATGCTTATGGCTTGCGGCGCGTGGTGATTTCCACATATCAGGCCGTCAGCGGCGCGGGCGTTCCCGGCCCCGATGACCTCACCGCCACGCTAAAAGGGGAAGCACCTAAGCACTTCCCCCACCCCATCGCACACAATTTGATCCCCCACATCGGTGACTTCGACGAAAACGGTTACACCGGCGAGGAAACCAAGCTCATGGCCGAAGTACGCAAAATGCTGCACCTGCCCGACCTTGCCATCACCGCCACCACCGTGCGCGTACCCGTGTACAACGGCCACAGCCTGTCCATTAACGCCACTTTCGACAAACCATTTCAATTGGTCGCAATTTGCAACCAACTGAAAAATGCACCCGGCATCACTCTGGTAAATAATCTTGCAGAAAAAATCTACCCCATGCCCATCACCGCATCCGGCACCGACACCGTACACATTGGCCGCGTCCGCCGCGATGACAGCGAGGAAAACGGTTTAAATATGTGGGTCGTCTCCGATAATATCCGCAAAGGCGCGGCGTTGAATGCCGTGCAGATTGTGGAGCAAATTTTTAGTTAACGTCAAATCCCAGCTCAGCAAGCACCGCGAAAAGCCGCGGCTGCTCCATTTCCCGCGTTTCAACCCCATGTAGATAGCGGTCTATGGTGTCTGCGTCCTTTAATATTTCTACGTATGGATGGGTGGATAATACTTCTTTACTACAGTGTTGCGGGATGATTTCTTCCAACAATGCGATTTCTTCGTCGGTTATTGCTAGCGTTCCGTTTTTGGCGTGTTTGCTCTCGTTGTATTCGTTGATGAGTGGCGCAATGTAATCTATTGCCCTGGTGGCGTGGTTTTCTGCTTTACCGGATTCCATCGTGGCAATATCGTGGATTGCGCCGGCGATTGCACAGATTTCAACATCCAAGCCGCGCTTCAACGCCAACAAGCGTATTATTTGCGCAGTTGATATCATGTGAGAAATACTCCAACAAATCGAAAAATCCCTGTCATCGGCATTCCAATTTTTTGCCCGTTCCAAGAAAAACTGGATGATTCGATGCGAACGCTTCGTGTCTAGCTTTCCGTTTATTTTCATTATTGCCCCCAATAAAGTTAATTTAAGTTAGATTCGCTAGGATTTCATGATATCGCTTCGTCGCCAATTCGCTGGGTTGCCCTTTCTTGCAAAAGGATAACTTCGCGAGCTTGGGAACATTGCGCTCAATTACAACCATGCCGTCCGCCAATTTATCTTGCAACGCGCGTAATGCTTCCACAAAACGCGCGTCTTTTTTTACCATGTCATAGAACGACAGCACATATACATATTGAAACAAGTTATACCCCCACAACGGGTATTCCACTTGCATAAACCTTGACCCCATCCCGTATTGGCACGGGCCGATGGGCTTTTTTATCGTCCAATGGGTCAGCAAAAATTCCACGGCGCGGTCAAGTTTGGGTTCGTTGTTCAAATACGCGGTATGGCGGAAAGCATCCAGGATATTTAACGTAGGCAACGGATTGGAATACTCCGTTTCGGGGCCGCGCCCGTAGGAGAATTTAATGCAACGCCAGCCACCATCATCCCAAGGGGTATCCAGCAAGTGGCGCAATGTGGTTTGTATGCGTTCATCGGTGGCATAACCGAGGCGGCACATCAGACTTACGGCGTATGCGGTATGGCACGGCAAAATCCCCCCACTCGGATAAATCTTGAACCGCCCGTCCGCACGCCACACACTAAAAAACAAATCCGCCACCGCCACCAAGATAGGGTCGGTCGAGTCCATCCCCAATTCCAACAGCATCAGCGCACTGTCCATACACGAAAAGGGCGAACCCTTGACCAACCGCTTATCCGCAGTCGTCCAAAAATCCGCCCCCAAATCGTGCCTGTGCGATAAAATAATATCAACGTCGCTTTGATATTTCGGGTCGATGGCCATTTTTATCGCCTCATTTTTGAATAAATTCTTCCCTCGTCAAACGAAAATGCAGCTCATCAGGCAATTGCGCATGCAGATAAAATCCGTTCTTTTCAAAAATGCGCATTGACCTTTTATTCATTTCACTCGTAATGCCGTACAGCACGTCAGTGCTTTCTACATTAAATGCGAAGTCCGCCAGCATCCGCACCACTTCAAACCCAACGCCCCTGCCCCAAAAGGATTTTTCACCGATCAAGATGTCAATGCGGCGCACGTCCGTTTTATCCGCGTACTTTTCAAGCACATAATCCAAATTCATTTTACATAAAAGACATTCGCCAATGGGTTGGCCGTCAACGAGTATCAGAAAGGTGTACCCGCACGATGAAGTTTCGTTGTAGATTTCGCGGACGGTTTCTTCATCGTAGCCTTCGGTGTCGGGGCCATCTTCCCAATACATTACTTCGACGTCTGCGTTCCATTTATAAAGCAAACCCAAATGCGCGTCTGCCAGCGGAATCAATTGGATGTTAAAGTCGTTCGTTGCTCCTTCAAGCGTTATGCCATGTGGTTGGATAACGCTCATATACCGCTGTCCATTTTTAATGCTTCGGCTTTATCCACGACTTCCCACGGCAGGTCAATGTCCGTGCGGCCAAAATGCCCGTATGCCGCCGTTTGCTTGTAAATCGGGCGGCGCAGGTCAAAGTGCCTGATGATTGCCGATGGCCGCAAGTCGAAGTGTTTATTCACCAATTCGGTAATTTTCTCATCGGTGATTTTGCCCGTACCTTTGGTATTAACATTGATGGATACAGGCTTGGCCACGCCAATGGCGTATGCAACTTGCACCTCGCAATGACGCGCCAATCCCGCGGCTACAATGTTCTTGGCAATATAACGCGCCGCATAACACGCCGAACGGTCTACCTTCGTTGGGTCTTTGCCTGAGAATGCCCCACCGCCATGCGCCGCATACCCGCCGTAGGTGTCCACAATAATCTTGCGTCCGGTCAATCCGGCATCACCCACCGGCCCGCCAATAACAAAACGCCCCGTGGGGTTAATAAGGTATTTCGTATCTGCGGTAAGAAGACGGGCCGGTAACGTCGGCGTTATGACATGTACCATCATATCGCGTTGGATTTGCTCCGCTGTTGCTTCGGGGTTATGTTGAGTTGAAAGTACCACCGCTGTAATTGCCACAGGTTGATTATTGTCGTCGTATAACACGGTTACTTGCGTCTTGCCATCGGGGCGTAAGTACTTGAGCGTGCCGTCCTTACGCACTTCCGTCAAGCGTCGCGCCAGTTTGTGCGACAGTGCGATAGGTAACGGCATCAGCTCCGGTGTTTCGTCGCATGCATAGCCAAACATCATGCCTTGATCGCCCGCGCCGGTATCGCCTTCTTCACCGCCACGTGTTTCCAATGCATCGTCCACTCCTTGCGCTATATCGGGTGATTGACCCGATAGCGATACCAATACCGCGCACGTATCAGCATCAAATCCCATGTCTGCGCCCACATAACCAATGCCGCGTATTGTTTCGCGCACGATGTCTTGGACTTCAACGTAGCATGATGTGGTGATTTCGCCCATGACCAGCACCAAGCCAGTGGTAGCCGCAACTTCACAAGCCACGCGCGCATCGGGGTCTTTGGATAGGATGGCATCCAATACAGCATCACTGATTTGGTCGCACATTTTGTCGGGGTGCCCTTCGGTTACTGATTCTGATGTAAATAATTTCATGTTCTTTCCTCCAAATAAAAACAGCCCTCTACAGGGCTTTATTTTGTACAATCGTCACATCTTCCGGAGCGCGTAGCCGCCGGGGGAGTTAGCACCATATGATTAATTTTCACTGGTTGCCGGGTTTCACAGGGCCCTGATCCCTCCACCTCTCTGGATGCATATGAAGTTGTCCACAGCATATTAACAAAAATTATCCACATGTCAACAAGCAAAAAAATCATTGCCAACCCAAGCAATCTATGATACGATGCGCCTTGGCAATGTATGCGATGAAGAGTGGGTGCGCACCCACTCTTTCATTTTAGGAGGCACTAGCAATCGATGGCGGACAAATTAACCCTATTAACCGACTTGCTGACTCCCATAGCCCAAGCCAATGAAGTCTCACTATATGATATAGAACTCGTGCGCGAAGGCGGGGAAAAAATTCTACGCATTTACATTGACAAAGAAAATCACAACGATCCCGCATCTGATGATCCCATATTGCACGGCGGAGTAGATTTAAACGATTGCGAACGATTTTCACGCGCAGCGGAAGCCGTATTGGATGCCCACGACCCCATCCCCGACGCTTATGCATTAGAAGTAAGCTCTCCCGGTATTGAGCGCAAACTTACCCGCGACGCACACTTTTCCCGATACATCGGCCACAAAGTCCAATTGCGATTATATGCCCCGTTGGAAGGCCGCAAAAATTTCAAGGGCATCCTAGCTGCATTCGAAAATAAAATTCTTTCATTAAAAATAGAAACTGATCCACTTATAAAAATCTCCCGCGAGTCCATAGCGTCTTGCAAATTGGTAGTTTTTGACGAATAATACACAAGCACATAAACAAGGAGGCACCGCACCCCATGGACAACGGCAGGGAATTAATTGCGGCCATTGCGCAAGTCGCACAGGAAAAAGGAATTGACAAAGAAATCATATTCGAAGCCATAGAAGCTTCGCTGGTGTCTGCTTGCAAACGCCAATACGGACAACAGGCCACCTTACGCGTTACCATAGACCGCGAAGATGGCCGCTACATTGTGTACTTGCAAAAAACTGCCGTAGCCGAAGTCGAGGACGAAGAAACACAAATGACCCTCGAAGAAGCACGCAAACTAAACAAAAAGTATGAAATAGATGACATTGTTGAATATATCGTAACGCCCAAAGACTTCGGACGCATTGCTGCGCAAACTGCCAAGCAAGTCGTCTTACAAAAAATCCGCGAAGCCGAACGTGATCGCCTTTACAACGAATTCATCACCAAAGAACATGATGTAGTCACTGCAATTGTACAACGCCGTGACCGCCGCAATGTAATTGTTAGCTTGGGCGGCTTAGATGCAATGCTCCCCGCAGGTGAACAAATGCCACGCGAACGTTACGAATTTGGTGACCGCATCAAAGTATATGTAATGGAAGTTACGCAAAGCAGCAAAGGTCCGTTGGTACAAGTAAGCCGCAATCATCCCGACTTATTACGCCGTTTGTTTGAGCAAGAAGTACCGGAAATTTTCGACGGCGTGGTAGAAGTTAAATCCGTAGCGCGGGAATCGGGCAGCCGTTCCAAAGTAGCGGTGCATACCGTTCATCCGCATGTGGATCCCATTGGGTCCTGTGTAGGTCAAGGCGGCCAACGTATCAATATTATCAGCGGCGAACTCCGTGGCGAAAAACTTGACATCATCATGTACAATCCCGACCCGGCAAAATTTATTGCTGCCGCATTAAGCCCCAGTAAAGTCGTGACCGTAGCTGTCAATCCATATGGCTTGCCTGAAGCACGCGTAATTGTGCCTGACCATCAACTGTCTTTGGCCATCGGCAAGGAAGGGCAAAATGCCCGCTTGGCTGCACGCCTGACCGGTTGGAAAATCGACATACGAAACGAATCGCAATCACGCGGCACGGATTTCCTCGTATTTGAAGAACCCGAATTCCTGCCCGAAGATGTTAATACAGAAACCGTCACGCAACCTGAAGGCGAATACTACGACGACGAGTATTACGACGACGAAGAATACTACGACGATGACGAATATTATGATGACGATGAATATTATGACGATGACGAATACTACGACGATGAATACTACGAAGAAACCGAAGCAGCCGCAAAAACACCCGAAGAAAAACCGGCACAATGAAAAAAATCCCGCAGCGCAAATGCGTGGGTTGCCACCAAATGTTTGACAAATCCGTTCTTTTGCGGGTTTTCAAAGATAAAAGCGGCCAAGGACGCAGTGCTTATATATGTAATAGCGCATCATGCATTGAGCAAGCCCGCAAAACAAAGGGCATCGAACGCTCACTAAAACAAGCAATATCAATTGATTTGTACGAAAATCTATTTAAAAATATGCTTGGGGGTTAACGAGCGACCGTGAGTAACCAATTAAACAGCAACACCGATAGCGCAAATTCAACGCGCATCGTAGAAAATGCAACACCTCAAACTGAAGGGCCAACCACCATATCAACCGAAAGACGTCCACGTCCGGTAGATGCGGAGGGTAATCCCATTCCGCGCCGCCCACGCCCGGTAGATGCCGATGGCAATCCTATTCCCCCGCGTCCACGTCCGGTAGATGCACAGGGCAATCCACTTCCGCGCCGCCCGCGCCCGGTAGATGCCGATGGCAATCCTATTCCGCCGCGCCCACGCGTTGATGCAGACGGCAATCCACTTCCGCGCCGCCCGCGCCCAATGGATGCAGAGGGTAAACCCATTCCACCGCGTCCGCGTGTTGATGCCGATGGCAATCCCCTACCCCGTAGACCACGTCCGGTAGATGCCGATGGCAATCCAATACCTCCGCGCCCGCGTGTTGATGCGGATGGCAACCTTTTGCCGCGTCGTCCGCGCCCAGTAGATGCCGATGGCAATCCCATTCCGCCACGCCCACGCGTTGATGTTGAAGGCAATCCATTACCGCGTCGTCCGCGACCGGTCATTACGGATGGCAATCCCCCAGCCCCAAGCCAACAAACCGCTCCCCCCAAAAATGAAGCGGCAGCCCAACCTGCCGAGAATATACCGCGTTCCAGTAATCCCGACCGCCCTGCGCCACGCCCAATCACGCCACGTCCTGTTGGCGATAGACCCGCTCCACGACCAATAAGCGGAGCAAGTCGTCCAATGAGCGACAGGCCTCCACGCCCAATGGGCGATAGACCCCCGCGCCCGATAGGTGATCGCCCCCCACGTCCCATGGGTGATAGACCGCCCCGACCTGCGGGAGCCGGTGGATTCCGTCCAGGCGGCGGCGCACCCCGCCTTGGTGGTGCCCCCGGTGGGTTTAGACAAAGCGGGCCGGGTGCTCCGCGCCCCGGAGGCGCACCCGGTGGATTCCGTTCCGGCTCGGGTGGCTCTCCTTCACGTGGCGGCCTTCCCAAGCCTTTAACCAAAACAGAACCCAGCAAAGACGACCGCAAGGCACAATGGAGTCGCGATTCCCAAGCGCGTACAGCAAGCAAAGACCGCAAGGATAACGACCGCAAGGAAAACCGCCAAGGCCAAGGTTTCGACCGCAGGGGCAACCGCGCTACCGGCCCTAAAAAAGTTAAAAAAGTTATGCCTGCATTCGTAGCACCTGTCATTACACAAATCACAGTCGCTACAGAAATCACGGTACGCGATTTGGCGGAAAAATTATTCCGTTCAAATGCGGACATCATTAAAATCCTTATGAAAAAAGGCTTGATGGTGACCGCCAATCAATTGATTGACTTTGATACAGCATCACATGTAGCCGAGCAATTTGATGTACTTGTAGAAGAATACGTAGAAGTAGATGTTTTCGAACAAGCATTTTCTGCCAAACAAGATGACCAAAGCGAATTGGTATCGCGTCCGCCGGTTGTAGTAGTCATGGGTCATGTCGATCATGGTAAAACATCACTGCTGGACGTTATCCGCAACGCCAATGTGCAATCCGGCGAAGCCGGCGGCATCACACAACACATTGGTGCATATTCAACAGTGGTAAACAACAAAGCAATCACGTTCTTAGACACTCCGGGGCATGAGGCCTTTACGGCCATGCGTATGCGCGGTGCCCAAGTGACGGACATTGCGATTCTTGTAGTGGCGGCGGATGACGGTGTCATGCCGCAAACCATCGAAGCGATTAACCATGCCAACGCTGCAGAAGTGGATATTATCGTAGCTATCACAATGATGGATAAACCCTCCGCCAACCCCGATCGCGTCAGACAACAACTTACCGACCATGGCTTGCAACCCGAAGGTTGGGGCGGGCAAACCATAACCGTAGGCGTTTCGGCATTAAAAAAAGAAGGTATTGATACTTTATTGGAAATGATTTTACTCGTTTCTGAAATGAAGGAATTGAAAGCTAACCCCAAGAAATCTGCACGCGGTAGTATAATTGAAGCGAAGCTGGACAAAGGCCGCGGTCCTGTTGCGACCGTTTTGGTACAAGAAGGCACGCTTAGGGTCGGTGATCCGGTAGTAGCCGGCGCCAGCCATGGTAAAATCCGCGCAATGATAGATGGGCATGGCCGCGCATTAAAAGAAGCCGGACCTTCTACGCCTGTAGAAATTATTGGCTTGCATGATGTACCTGTCACAGGTGATATTCTCTATACTGCCGCCAATGAACGCCAAGCGCGCCAACTTTCCGAATCCGTTGTAGCCAAAGGGCGCGAAACGCTATTAAAGAGCACGCAGGGTAAAGTCTCGTTGGATGATTTGTTCAACCAAATCCAAGCCGGGCAAGTTAAAGACTTGAATGTTGTCGTCAAGGGCGACGTGCAAGGCTCAGTTGAAGCGCTACGTGGCTCATTGGAGAAATTGTCCAACGCGGAAGTGCGCGTGCGCACCATTCATACCGGTGTTGGTGCAGTTACAGAATCCGATGTTATGTTGGCATCGGCATCAAACGCAATTATTCTTGGCTTCAATGTACGTCCGGATGCTTCCGCGAAAGCAACCGCCGAAACAGAAAATGTTGATATTCGCTTGTACAGCGTCATTTACTCCGCCATTGACGATATTGAAGCGGCGATGAAGGGCATGCTTGATCCAGAATTCCGCGAGGTTGTATTGGGTCATGCTGAAATTCGTCAGATTTTCAAGGCATCAGGCATCGGTACGATTGCGGGTTGTATGGTAATCGACGGTAAAATTACCCGTACAGCAAAAGTACGCCTCGTGCGAGATGGCCGTGTTATTTACGACGGCACGTTGGAATCGTTGAAGCGATTCAAAGACGATGCACGCGAAGTCGCTAGCGGTTACGAATGCGGTATGCACTTTAAAAATTATAACGACATCAAAGAAAACGACCGCATAGAAGCTTATATTATGGAAGAAATACCGCGATGAAAAAGGGAAACACACGCCATATCCGCATCAATGATGCCATTGCACACGCTATCGCCAACGTGATACGTTCAGAGCTGGCTGACCCTCGTGTGGGTACGGTTGTAAGCGTCACGCGCGCAGAGGTCACCACAGATTTAAAACTGTGCGACGTGTATGTGAGCATGAGCATGACTAGTGGATCTGATGCAACGCAGCAAAACAAAGCGGTCGAATCGTTGATGGCAGCGCTGGCAAAAGCACGCGGTTTTATCCGCAAGCGTGTTGCCGAAATTGTGAACTTGCGCCATACGCCGGAAATTACGTTTATCTACGACGATTCGATTGCGCATGGCATGCGTATGCGGGCTTTGATTGAAGAGACGAATAAATAATTGTAAAGTAATTATTGAGCGAGTGATGATGTGGATAGCTATATTGTGATTCGTGATATTTTGTGCAGCGCGCAAAAAGTGGTTTTGGCGGGGCATGTAAACCCTGATGCAGATGCGATTGGTGCATCTTTTGGACTGGCGATGGCGTTGCATAAATTGGGAAAAGAAGTATTTGTTATGTTGGATGCGCTCCCGGAGAAGTATCATATGATTCCGGGTGCGCATTTTTTGTGGAAAAACGACGGAGAATTGCCTGAAGCGGATGTTTTCGTAGCATTAGATTGTGGAGATTTGAGCCGCATTGGTGCAGGGCGTGCGCTGTTTGACCGCGTTGATGTGACCGTGTGCATTGATCACCATGGTACCAATATTGGATTTGCCCGTCATAACTTGATTGACGCGGAGACCTCTTCGGCTTGCGAAATGATTTATGACTTAATTGAACCGATAGTTGAAATAGATCATGACATCGCGGCGGCTTTGTATGCGGGTATCGTTAGCGATACGGGTGGCTTCCGTTTTAATCAAACAACGCCTGGTACGATGAATAAAGTGGCTCGCTTGGTAGCCACGGGCATCGCATACACAGAAATTTACAATGAATTACTACATTATCATGCTTTCAAGTCATTAAAGGCATTGGGCATCACATTTAATAACACGCGAACCCTCATGGACGGACGAGTGATTTATTCCGCCGTAAAGAAGTGTGAGCTTGATGCAATTAACGCAAGTTATACTGACTTGGACGGTGTCATCAAACACTTAATTAACACACGCGGCGTACAGGTTGCCATTTTTGCACACGAAAATAATAATCCGGGCGAAGTGAAGGTAAGCTTCCGTGCGCACCAATTTGATGTGGGGAATTTTGCTACGCGCTGGGGCGGCGGCGGACATAAATTAGCCGCCGGCTGCTTGGTTACCAAACCCATCGATGCCTTCATGGAAGAAATGTTGGACACATTAATTAAGGAATTGCAAAACGCGTGAACAACACGGGATTTTTGAATGTATACAAGGAAAAAGGGTATACGTCACATGATGTGGTAGCAATCTTGCGCAAGCTGGCGGGCACCAAAAAAGTCGGACACACCGGCACTTTGGATCCCAACGCGCAGGGTGTACTGCCTATTTGTTTGGGACGCGCCACCAAATTGGCAGACCACATAATGGCCGAAAATAAAACCTATGTTGCCGAAGTTATATTGGGCATGACGACGGATAGTTATGATATAACAGGCGAGGTGTTATCAAAATCAACGACCTTGGTAAACGCATCGAAATTTGCGCATGCGGCGGCGCAATTTGTGGGAGATATCATGCAAGTGCCGCCTATGCATTCTGCGATAAAGATAAATGGGAAAAAATTATACGAATTGGCACGCAAGGGTGAAGTTGTAGAACGCAAACCACGTGCGGTTACGATTCATCATATTTATGTTTTATCGCCAGAGCAAGCGGCTGCATACCATTGCTGGCAAAGCGAAGCGCATCCTTCACTTCAACGTTTTTTCATCAAAGTGGATTGCTCGAAGGGTACATACATACGGAGTTTGTGCGCGGATATTGGCACGGTGTTGGGTTGCGGTGCAACGATGGGCGCATTAACGCGAACACGCAGCGGTATATTTTCGTTGGAAAGTGCGAAAACATTGGATGAGATTAGAAGTGCAGCCAGCACCAACGATTTGCATAATATAATTATGCCAGTGGCAGCGGCTTTCCCCTATCCCCGCGCCAAGGTGTCGCCCGACGGATTGCGCATGGCAACGAATGGGAATGCGTTGCCGAACGGGATGATTACAATCATAGAAAATGAATTACACGTAGTTCATGAAAATCGTAAAAAGATTTGGTTACATACGCCATGTGGCGATTTAATCGGCTTGTTTGGACGCGCACCCGAAGAAAATACAAGATGGTGTGCCGAGGTCATGTTTTGATTATTTTGCAAGGCACCGCACTGCCCGAGCCCTGCGTTGTAACGATCGGTAAGTTTGAAGGCATACACCGCGGCCACCGTGCGGGCATCGAGCGTGTTGTGCAATTTGCGAAGACCCAGCGAATAAAATCCGCCGTTGTGGCATTTTCGCCGCATCCGCACGCTGTGTTATGCGGCACGTCTTATTCTCCGTTGTTTACACGAATTGAACGTTTATTTCTATTGGAACAATTGGGCGTTGATTATTTATTGGAATATCCCTTTGATGCGGCATTGATGCAAATGACGGCGGCGCAATTTTGCATGGTTTTGTTTAACAATTTACAAGCCGAAGCGGTCATTTTGGGCGAAGGGTTCCGCTTCGGGCACAAGCGCATGGGTACGTTATCGTTTCTGCGCGAAACGGCAAAAAAATGCGGCCGCTCAGTAGAGGCTGTGCCGCCGGTGCAAAATTTTGATATGGCTGCGCCCATCAGCACATCTACTATACGCGCATTGCTAGCGCAAAGCGGTATACCCGACTTAACGCAAGCAGCCCGGTTATTGGGTTTTCCATTTTTCGCAATGGGCGTTGTAACGCAAGGTCGCCAATTGGGGCGCACGATGGGTTTCCCAACATTAAATTTGTATCCGCCGGCAGATAAATTTTTGCCGCGATATGGCGTATATGCTACGCAGACAATGATTAATGGAACCTTGTATAACAGCATCTCCAACATCGGCCAACGGCCTACTGTAAACGAAGGCGCTGTTGCCCCCACGATTGAAACGCATTTGCTTGGCGTTGCTCACGACAACAACGGTAATAAAAAACCGCCCTCCGCGGGCGGCATTCAAGTGGATTCATTATACGGTACAAAAATCCGTGTGGATTTTATCAAATTCATACGTGCTGAAATAAAATTTGATGGCTTGCAAGCGTTGCAAAATCAGATTGCACTTGATGTCACGCATGTTAAGGATTTTTACACCACGACATCCGCACCCGTATCAACCCCGTAGGCGCGGATATATTCCTCTTCCATCGGGATCCATCTTTTTTCAAATACCGCAGCGGCTTCCAAACCGTTGCGTTTTTTTATTCGTTCCATTTGCACTTGCTGATCGATATCAGCAAATACACGTATATCGGCATACATACCCAAAATCGGATGGTGGCTGTATGCGCCTTCAACAATCCGCAAGGTTGACGCCGCCACTTGCCGATCACCGTTGTAATCCATGCGTGTGCAATCGAAAATGCGATAATGAAAGGCTTCGCGATTGCGCAATTGGGGCATAACTTCCGCCGTAAAACGTTCGTGATGGATGTTTCCGCCGGGTGCAGCAAAACGCTCAGGATTACGTAATTCACCGGGTAGAAAAAAGTCGTCCATGTGCACCACTCCTGAACCGGTTGCAATGGCTAAGTGCCGCGCCATGGTTGTCTTGCCCGATGCGGCGCGCCCGTCGATAGCAACGACTCCCATCATCCCCATCAGTGGTAAAATCGGCAATAATCTGGCAAACCGAGCGCAAACTATGCGATACGCGGGTTGCTCCGCCGCACGATACGCGGCACTATGGTGCACCGCCGCTACAGGAATATCTTCCGGCTCCAACCCCGCTTGTTGCAAAAAGTCAAAAAATAAAGCCGCACCATCTTCCCGTGGGTACATGGACGCGGCAAATATATTAAATAACCATTCGGGCGGCAGGCCAGCTTGTTTCCATGCCGCCAAATTAACACGGCACACATCGTCTGAAATGCGCTCAAATAAAGGCACATCCGATGCATTTGTTCGTGCGTATTCTTCAAAAAAATATGCACGCGCTTTGTTTACATTTGACAGCAAATGCTCCGCACCAAATGCTGCTTGATAGCACAATTTGACGATATCTTGCATCTGCATGGATGGATGCAGCACAAGTTGCTGTGCCAAGTAAGGTTGTATGTTGGCCACAGATATTTTATCCTGCGGCGTTTCTGCGTGCGGGGCGGCGGCGCGATTTTTGGTAAATGGGTTGACGGTTGTCGTTTAACACCAGTTTGGGCGGTTGGTTGGATTCAACCATTTCGCGCGTGATGATGCAACGCTCGACGGTATCGTTGGACGGTACATCGTACATGATGTCCGTCAATACGCCTTCCAGTATGGCGCGCAAACCGCGTGCGCCGGTTTCACGTTCCAGCGCTTTTTGTGCGATGGCACGCAAGGCATCTTCTTCAAATTCCAATCGCACGTTGTCCAGTTCCAACAAGTATTCGTATTGCTTGGTTAGTGCGTTGCGCGGCTCGCTGAGGATGGAAACCAGCATTTCTTCATCCAAATTATTGAGGGTTACGATTACGGGCATGCGGCCGATGATTTCGGGAATCAAGCCATATTTGTGCAAATCACGCGGTTGTACGTGTTGCATCATATCCTCGGACATTTTTTCGGCCTTCGTTTTTACTTCCGAGCCAAAACCTATGACTTTTTTGTTCATACGTTGTTCAATGATACGATCCAACCCGGCGAACGCGCCACCGCAGATAAATAATATGTTGGTGGTATCGATTTGGATGAAATCTTGGTGCGGGTGCTTGCGGCCGCCTTGCGGCGGTACAGATGCAATGGTGCCCTCCAGGATTTTGAGCAATGCCTGTTGCACCCCTTCCCCGCTCACATCACGCGTGATGGAAGGATTGTCTGACCGGCGAGAAATCTTGTCCAATTCATCAATGTAAATGATGCCTTGTTGGGCACGCTCGATATCATAATCTGCCGCTTGAATCAAGCGCAGAAGGATGTTTTCCACGTCCTCACCCACGTACCCGGCTTCGGTTAGGCTGGTTGCGTCGGCAATGGCGATGGGCACTTGCAAGAAACGTGCCAGTGTTTGCGCCAAGAAGGTCTTACCCACCCCGGTAGGGCCGACGATGAGCACATTGCTCTTCCCTACTTCTACATCTGCGCCGCCCATTTGCTCGGTGGCAATGCGCTTGTAGTGGTTGTATACAGCCACGCTCAATGCAATTTTAGCCTTATCCTGGCCAATGACGTATTCATCCAAATATGCCTTGATTTCTTTGGGTTTGGGCAGCGAGAATTCACTAAGCTGCGGGCTTTCTCCCAATTTTTCGTCTACGGTGGCTACACACAGCTCCACGCATTCATCACAAATCCAAACATCGTTGGGCCCGGCGATAACCAACACCGCTTCTTCGGGGTGCTTACCGCAGAACGAGCACCGCCCCTGGTCGCGATCATCCAATTTACTTGCCATTTGATTTGCCTCCGGGGGTGATGATTTTGTCAATCAAGCCGTATGCAAGCGCTTCTTCGGCACTCAAGTAATTGTCGCGGTCGCTGTCGGCGGTAACTTTTTCTACTGTTTGTCCGGTGTTTTCTGCCAGCAGACGATTCAATTTATCTTTGATTTTGATGATGTGATCGGCGTGGATTTTAAAATCCGACGCTTGCGAACGGCCGATGCCGCCCGATGGTTGGTGAATCATCACCTCGGAGTTGGGCAATGCCGAACGCTTGCCCTTGGCTCCCCCTGCCAATAAGAACGCACCCATGCTGGCAGCCATGCCTACACAAATAGTGGCCACATCGCATTTAATGTAGTTCATCGTATCGTAAATAGCCAATCCCGCGGAAATTGAACCGCCGGGGCTGTTGATGTAGAAGCTGATGTCCTTGTCCGGGTCTTCGGACTCAAGGAATAATAATTGCGCAATGATTAAACTGGCAGTCACATCATTTACATCCTCGCCCAAGAAAATGACGCGGTCTTTTAATAAACGGGAGTAGATATCATACGAACGCTCCCCGCGGTTGGTTTGTTCAACTACGATCGGTACCAGTGCCATAATTTTATCCTCCGATTTATCTTATTCTGCGGGTACGACATCTACAACGTCGCCCGGGATTACTTCATCAACGCTCGGCACGGGTTCATCTGTTGCGATGGCGTTTTCCATGACAAAGTCCATCGCTTTGTCGCACAGGAACGAGCGATGCAGGTCGGTCTTGCGGCGCGGGTGCATTTCTGCGATTTGCTTTACGGCTTCGTCTTCTTTCCTGCCGGATATTTCAATGAACTTGGCGGCGAATTCTTCGTCGCTTAGTGTGATACTTTCTTTTTCTGCAATAGCGGCCAGTGCTAGCGACGAGTCAATTTCCATTTTGGCTTGTGTTTGCCATCCACTACGAAGATTGTCTTCGGTCATGCCGGCAAAACGCAGATAATTTTCAAAGTCCATGCCTTGCATTTCGACTTGGCGGCGATAGCTGTCCAGCATTTCGTCCAAGCGGGCGGTGTACATGACTTCGGGGATGTTGGCGACAACGAGGTAGCCCAATAACTTCATAAGATGGGTGCGCTTGTTGTTATCCAAGTTATCCTCTTTATTTTTGCGCATTTTGGCGACAATGTCAGCGCGATAATCTGCCAAGGTGTCAAATTCGGAAATATCTTGTGCAAAATCATCGTCTAATTCGGGCAGTTGTTTTTCTTTTACATCTACAATTTCTACTTCGAATATGGCGGGTTTGCCGGCGAGCTCGGCGTGGTTGTATTCTTCGGGGAAGGTTACGCTTACCTTTACGTCGTCGCCTACGTTTGCGCCTACGAGTTGGTCTTCAAAACCGGGGATGAAACGGTTGGATCCCAGCGTCAAGTCCACGAATTCGCCTTTGCCGCCCTCGAACGGCTCGTCATTTACGTAACCCGTGAAGTTTATATTCACAATATCGTCTATTTGTGCTGCGCGTTCTACACTTACTTGGCGTGCATTTTTCTCCTGCTCGTTGCGCAGGGTGGCTTGGATTTCATCTTCAGTGGGTTCAACTTCCGCTTTGGGATAAGTCAACCCCATGTAACCATCCACCGTTACCGTGGGACGCGTGAAAACTTCGGCGAAGAATTCCATGCCTGTGGATTCGCTAATTGTGCCCAATTCAATGTCTGGGCGGTATACGGCGTCGATGCCGCTTTTATCCAATGCGTAGGTATACGCGTCTTCCAATACATTGTTGATCGCATCTTCGTAGAACACGTCCTTGCCGTAATGCTGCTCGATAATCATGCGCGGGGCTTTGCCTTTGCGAAAGCCCGGTATGTTAAAATAACCTTTGTTTTTGTTATAAACCATGCGTAAGCTTTGCTTAAAAACCTCGGTATCCACATTCACGGATAACTTTACTTTGTTTTCTTCCAATTGTTCTTGTGTTACCTGTGTTGCTTCCATGTTAAATTCGCTCATTTGGTACGCCTCCGACTTTCATTATATACAAACCTGAGGGAGTATATCATAGCAAAATTGCGTTGGCTATAGCATTTTATGTATACTTCTCTTATTAATCGAAAAGGAATGAATGCAAATGAATTTATATCCCGTAATTTTTCATCCGATTATTAAAACCATGATATGGGGGCAGGAAAGCTGGAATATTTCGTGTCGGCCGCTTGAAATGGGCGTGGTGAAGAACGGCTTATATGCGGGAATGGAATTTGATGCCTATTTAGGATTGAACCGTGTTTTAACAATGGGCACACGCTTGGCGAATGTTACGCCTTTTCCGTTGCTGGTGAAAATCATCCACGCGCGGGATACCTTGAGCGTGCAGGTACACCCCGATGATGCCTACGCCGCCGCCCAAAGCAGCCACGACCCGGGCAAAAATGAAATGTGGTACGTCTTGCAACCACCCACCGATGGGCATCTCATCATCGGCTTGAACGAAGACACCACGCGTGAAGCCCTGCGCCACGCGCTTGCAACCAACACCGTGGAAAATCATCTGCATCGCCTGGCCGTCAAGGCAGGCGATATCGTTAACATCCCCGCTGGGCTGGTACACGCGCTTACCCCCGGTGCCATCATTGCAGAAATCCAGCAAAACTCCGACACAACATATCGCATGTACGATTACAACCGCTTAGGCGCAGACGGCAAACCACGCGAGTTGCACATCGAGCATGCGCAGTCTGTCACGGACTGTGACCGACTGATTCCCGTGGAAACGACGGACGCGGTAGATACGGATTTCTTCCGTGTTAAAAAAATTACGCTGGATGCACCGCGCACTATAGAGTCGAACGGCGAAGCGTTTTGCATTCTCATGTGCGTCGATGGCGCGGTTTCTATTCGTTACGGCGATGGTGAAGTGCGGTTGGAAGCGCGGGAATCTACTTTTGTACCGGCGGGGTTGCGTTGTTTTGAAATTGTACCCGATGGATTTGCGCGGGTACTACATTGTATCGTTCCTAACAAACGCACCGCAAATAACAAGTTGCAAAATAACATGCTACGAGATAAATAAGATGTGCGCTATAAGGGGTAAAAATAACGCTGCTGGGGCAATTCCGCAAAAAAACGATAAAAATTTGATAAAATGTGTGGCACGCGCGAAAATTTTCATATAATGCGAGGGTGTTAATGAAAAATATTCTGGTAGTAATATCCGGTATGCCTGCGACAGGTAAAACAAGGTTTTCCGAGTGGTTGTCTTGCGAAAAAAGCATTCCGTTGCTTTCTCTGGACGAAGTATGGGAAAATTCCGGCACTTCTGATATTCCGTTTGCCCAATACTGGACGCTCTGCGAGGATATGATGAACGCATCGGGTGCGCTGATAATTGAATTTGGCTTTGATAATAAAATTAAGCCCGCGATAAAGGATTTAATAAAAAGGCATAACTATAAAACCATCAACGTCCATTTTGATACGTCGTTTGAAATTGCGCATCGCCGCTTCAATGACAGAAGGCTGTATGACATGGGCGGTTCAAAGCCACAAATCACTTTGGAGCAATATATGAAAATAGCTGAACGCGATAAGAAATTTCGTTTTGGCGAGTGCGTTATTTGGGTTGATACCACAGATTTTGCAACCGTTTCATATGGAGATATAACTGACCAAATACATCAATGCGCTATGCGACTGGAGTCATCCGCATGATTTTAAAGCCCATAAAAATCGATTTATCCACATATCCAACGGACTTACACCCGTCGCTGTGCGGCGGCAATTTGTTTGACAGCAGTTGCTCGCCGCAAGCGCGGGTTATTTTTATTGACAAAGACGGCGGATATTTTTTAAAATCTGCCGCCAAGGGTACGTTGGCGCGTGAGGCCACCATGCTTCGGTATTTCCATGGCAAGGGGCTGGCCGCAAAGGTTCTGTCCTACACATCCGACACGCAAGATTGGCTGCTGACCGAGAAAGTCCACGGCGATGATTGCGTCGCCGCCAAGTATTTGGAACATCCCAAACGCCTGTGTGACACACTGGCCGAACAATTGGTACTGTTACATGACATGGATTACATCAATTGCCCAGCGCAAAACCACACGCAATGGATATTGGAAAAATCTGCGCACAACAAGCGCATGGGTACATACAATCAAGCGGACTTCCCCGACAGCTTCGGTTACGCAACCGCCGAAGATGCATGGGCAGTGGTGGAGGCGCATGGCCACATCCTGCGCAACGACACCCTGCTGCACGGCGATTATTGCTTGCCCAATGTCATCCTCAACGACTGGCAATTTTCCGGGTTCATCGACTTGGACAACGCCGGCGTGGGCGATAAACATGTGGACGTGTTTTGGGCAACATGGTCGTTATTTTTCAATCTGCATACGCACGACTACCGCCAACGCTTCATAGACGCATATGGCCGCGACAAAATTGACGAAGATATCCTGCGCATCGTGGCGGCGGTGGAGGTGTTTGGCTGATGGACGCGTACAAGCAATTCGCCGATATATATGATTTATTTATGGCCAAAGACGTGCCGTATGACGCGTGGACGACGTACATTGATGGTGCGATACGCAAAAAATTCCCCGCGAAAGGCCGCGCGGATTTGACTATGCTGGATATGGCTTGCGGCACGGGCAACATGACGCTTCGCTTGGCCGCGCTCGGATACGACATTATTGGCGTGGATATTTCCGAAGACATGCTCATGCAGGCGCAGGAGAAATCCTTCGACGCGGGCAAGCGGATATTGTGGCTGGCGCAAGACATGCGCGCGCTGGATTTGTACGGCACGGTAGATGCTGCGATTTGCACTTGCGATGGATTAAATTATTTACTAACCGATGCGGACTTGCGCGAAGTTTTCCGCCGCTTGCGCTTGTTTATGAACCCCGGCGGCATTTTCATCTTTGACATGAACACAGAATACAAATTCAAAGAAGTGATGGGCAATGGTGCATTCGGCGACACCACCCAAGGCGCGCAATACCAATGGGAAAACCATTACGACCCCGTATCACGCATTAACACCTATCGCCTCACATTCCAAATCGCTGCCCCACAAAAAAACGGCCAACCCGAATTATTCACCGAGTTGCACCGTCAACGGGCCTACGACCCGAAAGATATATGCGATTTTTTACTGGCCGGAGGCTTTACGGCGGTTACAGTACGCGACGGATACACGGACGCACCGCTATCCCCCACGTCCTTACGGGTTACATTCATTTGCCATGTACAATCATAACCTTTAATCCAGTTGGTCACATGCACGCGGCACGTGGGTTACCACATTAAGATCTAAACCTTGGGGCGCCGCCCCAAACCCCGCAAACTTTTTAAAAGTTTGATCAAAATTTCATTTTTAACCGCGTAATTTGCTTTGCAATTGCGCGGTTTTATTTTTTGGGTCGCAATTCTGCGATGCTCGCCACAAATTCTTTATTGTTGCGCGTTTTTGCCAAGATATCGATGACTTGCTCGGTAAATTCCGCGCTGGTGACACGCCCGGACATTTCCCGCAGGGTGTACATCGCGTCCATTTCTTCGATGGAGAGTAGCAAGTCCTCGCGCCGCGTTCCCGACTTTAACACGTCTATCGCCGGGAAAATGCGCCGCTCGGCCATGCGCCTGTCCAGCACCAACTCCAAATTCCCCGTGCCTTTAAATTCTTCAAAAATCACGTCATCCATTTTACTTCCCGTTTCTACCAACGCGGTGGCAAGGATAGTAAGCGACCCGCCATTCTCCACGTTACGCGCCGCACCAAAAAATTTTTTTGGCATGTACAGCGCCGCTGGATCCAACCCACCGGACAACGTGCGCCCACCCGCCGGTATCAACAAATTATACGCCCGCGATAGCCGCGTAATGGAGTCCAGCAGGATAATCAAATCCTTGCCCTGCTCCACCATGCGCTTGGCACGTTCCAATACCATTTCGGCCAAGCGTTTATGATTTTCGGGCTGCTCGTCAAAAGTGGAATACACAACGGAGCAATTTTTACCTACAACCGAGCGTTGGATATCGGTGACTTCCTCGGGGCGTTCATCAATGAGCAACACAATCAAATGTGCCTGAGGATGATTGCGCGTGATGGCGTTGGCAATTTGCTTAAGCAGCATCGTCTTGCCCGCTTTGGGCGGTGAAACAATCATGCCCCGCTGCCCAAACCCAATGGGCGACAACAAATCGATCAAGCGCGGTGCCAGCGTATGCCGTGCGGTAGGCGCACCAAAAGGCTGCTCCAGCGTAATACGATTTTCCGGAAAAATAGGCGTAAGCGATTCAAATAATTTGCGCCGCGTCGTCAAGTCGGGGGATTCTCCATTCAATGATTTAACTTGACTAATTGCATTAAATTTTTCGCCGGGGTTGCTACGAATGGGGCCGTTGATTAAATCTCCCGTTCGCAGTTGAAACCGCCGTATTTGCGATGGCGAAACATATATATCCCCCGTACTCGGCAAGAAATTGTTTGTACGCAGGAAACCATAACCATCCGGCATGATTTCCAAAATTCCTTCCACACATTGCTCAGTTGGGGTTGGTGGAGCTGGCGGGGCTGGTGGGGTTGGCGCAATTTCAATTGCGTTTATTGCTACCGGTGTGGACTTTGGCACAGGTGGTAAAACCTCAGCTGTTTTGGCTGCGGGCATTTTCGCTACACGCGGTTTTACTTGCTTCACCGTGCGCGGCCGCACTACAGGCGCCGAATCCGCAACCTCCGAAACAACAGAAGAAGCCGATGAAATTAATTCCATCAGCTCCGCTTTTTTGTATTTCGTTATGCTTTTAATTCCCAACAATTTTGCGCGGTCACGCAATTGAAGCAGTGACAATTCAGACAGATTCATTTGATTTCCTCTTTGCATCAAAAATGTACTGCCTCATTGTATGATACAACGGACGAACTTATGCCATACGATTATGGCAAGCGCGGAATGATTAGACGCTGATTGGCTTGCAACTGTGCCGGATTGGTGATTCCGTTCGCTTCCATGATGATCGGATACAAGCTAGCATTGTCATAAAATAGTCTTGCAATTTGAGAAAGAGTTTGCCCGGGCGCTACGGTATGGTATTGGTGCGGCGGCGGTGGCGGCGGTTCCGTAGGGTCGGGTGTAGGAGGGGGCGGCTCGGGCACATCCGCCGGCGGGTCAAAAATGTCTTCAACGTTATAACCGTTAGCAATTAAAAAATTTTTTAATGTTTCCAAATCTTCGTTGGCGTGATCCAAAGCCTCGCGCGCTACTTCTAAATCCATTTGCAACGCAGTGACACCGGGATGATCAGACGCAGTGGTTCCATTATCGCCCGGATCGCCATATGGTGGGGCTTCAGAGCCGGGGGTAACACCGCCTGCATTCAATTGCGCGCGCAGTTCATTATTTTCATTGATTAAACTCCTGTGTTGAAACACCATTACAATCATCACAATCAAAACGGCAAGTACACCTGCCAACGCAATCCATCTGATAGGGCTGGATGATTGATAATTATCATAATCTGCTTTGGATGTACGTGCACGCGGCTTGATGCCCGCTGGATGAACAACGCGGTCATCAGAGCCGTTGCGATCCATTACGCCCGGGTCACGTGCCGTACCCAATGCGTCACGATTACCGCCGTACCTATTTTTGAAGGAATCTACATCCTCGCCAATATTGGACGCATCGTGTTCATCGTCTAGGTGGCGTGACGGCACAGGCTCACGCGTTACGGCAACGCGCGCGCGCATAGCAGGCTTGGGCTCGGGGTTGCGTACACCGGGGCGTTCGATTTTGCGTGATGGCGTAACGGCGGGTGCAACTACAGGACGCGGGCGTTCGCCGCGTTTATTGCGATTGTCGTTTAATTTAGATAAGAAATCGTCGCTACTAGGTGCCACAGGCTCAGCTGTCCGTGCCGGAGCACGTTGTATGGGTGTGATGATTTCATCGTCTTCATCAAAAAGACGGCCTACAGCATTGCGGCCTCTTTTTTCGTCATATGCATCTATATATTCATCATCGGTAAGGGTGTCTGTCGGCAACACATTATCGTTGTCAAATTCATTTCCATCGGTTGGATTCAAGCCTATCGCCCCCAGATTTATGTATTTATTTGAATCTAAAATCGATTGTAGTATTTTTGCATAGGGGTGTCAAGAATTACGCCGAAAATCGCCATATTTTGTTTGAATCCTGTCGATTTTTTCCAAAATCGGCCGTGCCATTAATAAAATAAATACCGCCGTAGCGACACCATGCACAATGTCAAACGGCAAACCGTACATAAATGAAAACAAAAACATGTCTCGCGTTGGCTGAGGTTGAAACATAAGTACTCCTGCCGAGTTCATAATACCGCCATATACAACCACCGTTACTAACGCGCCAAATATCGCCAACACCACCCTTGAAATTGATTTGTTTCGATGATGAAACAACGCCCCTGCCAACAATCCAATTAATCCCATAGCAAGCATCTGCCAAGGTGTCCAAGGTCCCTGGCCAAAAAAGATATTACTCACCAAAATCGTCATCGCACCCACCATAAAACCAATTTCCCCGCCCAAGGCCACCCCACTGATAATCACCACCGCCACCACCGGTTTAAATTGCGGCAGCATAAAAAAAGCAGCCCGACCCGCCACAGCTATGGCAACTAAAACAGCAATCATTACCAACTCACGCGCAGGCGGCTTGCGACTTTCATACAAGAAAGCAAACGGTATGAAAATTTGCATCAAAATCAACAACGAAATCACAAAAAACCGCCGGTCATCCAAAAAATAAATCCCCGCAAAAATCGTAAGCACGATGGTGGCGAGCATCACAAGGGATATCCACACGCGGTTAAACTTCATGCAATGCCTCAATAATATCATCTGCGGTAATCGCCGCAGGCAAAATACCGCGTGCCATGCGGTTAGCAGCCGTGGTGTAAAATCGATTGCCCGCAAAAAATGCCCGCGTATTACTTTGTGCTACGACATCACCATCGAATAATAATGCACAATTATCCGCACATTCGGCACAAAATTCGATATCGTGGCTTACGATTACAATGGTCATGCCTTCAGATGCCAGTCTACGCAGGATTTTGATGAATGATTGCTTGTAATGCGCATCCACGCCTTTTGTCGGTTCATCCAACAGCAAGATTTTTGGCTGCGTTAAGAGGATTTTTGCAAGCGCGGCTCGTTGTTGTTCGCCGCCGGATAAGTCATAAGGGTGGCTTTCCAATACCGCTTCTAATTCGCACAAGCCGATGGTTCGCGCAAGCTCGTTAGCATCCGATGTAATTTCGCGCAGGTCGTCGGCAACGGTATTACGCAAGAACAGCGCTTGCGGGTTTTGCGTTAGCAAGCGAACTGCATGTGTGGCGCTTACTTTTCCGCGCTGCGGCTTGATCAAACCAGTTGCAACCGACAGCAGCGTAGACTTCCCTGCCCCATTGCCACCCAAAATGGCCGTAATTTCACTATGGCGGGCAGTGAACGATACGCCCTTCAATACATCTGGAGCGTTTTTTTCATACTTGAACCATATATCTTTTAAAGTTAAAGCGAAGGAGTATTTAGAAGATTGTATTTGCGCCGATGAATTAATTGCTTGTGATTGCTGCGGCGATATGCGCTGCACAGCCAGCCAATTTATACCCTCCCGCAGCGTAAGCGGGCATTCACAACCGCAGGAATCTACGGCCGCCCATATATGCGCTGGTGTAGGCATCGCACAGAAAAACGTGCTTTCAACTTCGCGTAATCCCATGACCGCTTCGCGCGGGCTACCGGATGCAATTATGCGCCCCGCATCCAGCACCAAAACCTGCGCCGCCAACGGCAAAACCTCTTCCAAACGATGCTCAGTCAAGACAATGGTCATGCCAGTTTCGCGGTTCATCTTGCTCAACGCCGTTATGAAATCCCCTGCTGCGATGGGATCAAGTTGTGCAGTCGGTTCATCTAAAATTAACACTGAAGGTTGCATAACGCATACACTTGCCAACGCCAGTAATTGTTTTTGTCCACCCGACAACGTGGCAACATCACGACGAAATAATGATTGTATTCCAAAAAAATTCGCCATTTCTGCCACGCGCAGGCGGATATCAGTTGATGGCACGCCCAAGCTTTCCAATCCAAACGCCAATTCGTGCCATACTTTGTCCGTCACAATTTGATCGTCGGGTGATTGCGCCACGAAGCCGATTTTCGAAGCGACATCACGCAGTGGCATGTCGTCCAACGGCGCGCGCTCGAATAATATGTTTCCTGTAAGCGTACCGTGTGGTGCGACGGCGGGTTTTAATAAGCGCAGCAACGTAGTTTTCCCACTGCCCGACGCGCCGCACAATACAACAAAATCACCCTGTCGAATCGTCAAATTAATATTTGACAACGCACGGTGATTTCTTTTTGGATAAGTGAAGGTTACATCGCGGAGTTGATACGTTTCCATACCAAAACCTCTTTTGCTCGTAAAATAATCGGCACCGCGCCCAACGCAAAATAAGACACAAAAACAATCACCGACGCACCCGACAGCGCATGGAATTGCACGCTGGGGAAAAATCGGTAGCGATTTACACCCAAAGCAACCCCAACCCCCACCACCAATGCCATCGTTATCATCCACCCCAATGCAAAAACATCCCGACGATGGAATTTATACAAATGAAACGCCGTGCGCCTGCGCAATCCATAACCGCGTGCGGTCATGCTGTTGGCCGTTTCAATGGAGTTTTCCAGCGCCCAAGTCATGAGTATGGATATCACCTTCAACGCATTGGGCTTGCGCCCCAAGCCTTTTTGCGCAACAACAATTACCCTGCCCTGCCGAATCATACGCGGCACAAACCGCAACGACATTGACAGCAGCAGCGACAACGCAGGCCAAAATCGCCCAAACAAAAACACAATTTTATCCGCTGTCATGACCGCGTTAACCGCAACAAACCATGTGATGACTGTAGCCAACATACCCGCCACGGCCAATCCGTACAGCACAGCTTCCAACGTCACGGGGTTGCCGTTGGGCAAATAAGTCAAAATCGTAACACCGCGGTGGTTAAAAAGCGGATTCATCGCTGCCGCAACCAACATCATCGGCAACAACAACACCAAGCCGCGCATCAAAACCCGTACACCCCGTAATAAAAACGCATACACGCCCGCACAAACAAACGAAATCACCAGCATAACCGGATGCAAAATAAACATTGCAAACCCAATAACCACCACGAAATATACCAACCCAACAAACGGATGATAATCCGAAAAAGCATCGCGTTTTACCACGTAGTGGCACCCAAGTCACGCCCCAAATCCAGCGTATAAGCCCAAATGACCACATCACCATCGCGCAATTCAACGCTACTTGCGCTAATGCCGGGGAATTCACCATTCACATGAAACTTCCAACCCGACAACGCCCCCGCGTCAAAAGCAAAGATATTTCCAATGGCTTCAACATACGCTTCATTAATAATAGGTGTAAACCGCGCAGACATATGGATGCGTTCATCCCGCATCGTGCGTTGCAGCACATCAAAAACGGTTTCGCCCACTGCCACGGCTACGTAACCGGAAAATATTACGCCATCAGCGGGTATGAGTTCATGCTGACTACTGTCCAGTGCGTGCATGTTGGCGACCAACATGTCCACACGCACATGCAACGCCACTGTATACGGCCTGTAAGCATCCGAATTGTCAGCCGCTCCGCATGACGCAAAAAAAATTACGCACAACACCAGCAATGGAAATATTTTTTTCATCGCGCGCTCGATACGTTCATGTTGGCCATAAATTGGTAATACACCGCCAACGCATACGCGGCTTGCACCGTAGTTAATGCGTTGACGCGCCCGGAAAATCCTTCGCGGATAAAGCCACCCAAAGCAGGGTCATACCACTGCATCAAATGGTTCACGTAGTATGCGGCATATTCTGCATATGCCGCACCCAAGCCCACCAATGCAACAATCATTTGCGCGGTGCTTTCCGCATTGTTAAATGTTTGCGCGTGTAGCCATGGCATCGCACGCCCGACCGCATGCACCGCGCGGCTATTTCCTTGCAAATAAAACGGTGCCAATGCCCGCACTGCCATCGCCGTCGTATCAATGTCAAACGCCGAAGAAGGTTGTGCAGGGTTCAGGCTCCAGCTACCATCCGCACGCTGCACATGCATCAAATGCGCGAAAAACAACGACGATGATTGCCCCACCGTGTTCAGCGCACGCAAAGCATAAATATCTGCCATAATCGTGCGGTTCATCACAGCCCGCGATGACACCGGCACAAATCGCCAAAACGGCTGCGCGAAATTACGCCCTGCAAAATCCGTCGCATCCAACCCCAATGCATCTAATGCCAGCACCACTCGCTGATAATCCGTCCACCGCCGCAATGCACGCGAGGTATCTCCGGACAATTCATCCAGCCAACTTTGCAACCATGCATCGCCCATATCAATGCGGCCTGCGTGCACCAAGGCAATCACCGACCACTCACCAATAATGCCACCGACTTGCGGGCCATCAGGTGAAGCGGCTTGCATCCAATCAAGCGCATTATGCATGGCGACTTGCCAAGGTTCTCGCACAGACGAAGTTGTACTATTGGCGTACACCGGCATCATCAATGACAGGCCAAGACCTAAGATTAAAATGGCTAGCGTAATTTTCCGCATTTCATCACATCCTGTTTTAGTATGTAAGGGTGTGTATCACACCCATGTATTACAAAAAATAATGCCACATATTGAATGTAATTATCATTGCCACGCCAAAACGATTAAGGATACCATCGTCATTATAAAAGAACGAATCAACGCCTACAATTTCAACAAGTGTGTCTGGCTCCATAAAATCGATTGGGAAATTGGCAAGACTTGCCATTTCAACAAATTCGCTCAAGGTAACTGCGCCATGAATATCCGTAACCGGCAAATCCAGCCACGCGATTGGTTGTGCATACCAAGCAGTATCAGTGGTCATCACGGCAGGTTCGCCCGCAATGCGCCACAAAATTGTAGCTGCCATTGCATAGGTAAGCATTCCATAGGGGTCAAAATGTGTTGAAGACACACCGACCATAACACCCGTGTAATTTACAAAGCGCACCGCATGCATTGCCTCCCGGTCATCATCCACATCAATGAATGGGTTAGCCCATGCAGAATCGTTAATGATATACATAAATCTTATTAGCATATCGGTAACGTCAAAAAATTCTTCTTCATTGGACGCTGTTTCAATCGCGGCGTCATACTTCGCATTCACCCAACGCGCAGCGATTTCGTTTAGTAATATTTCAGCGGCTTCATCGTTACTCTCATTTACATAGGCTACGATGGCGCGGATGACTTCTGTTTCATCGGCGTGGCGGAAGGGGGGATCCATCCAAAACCCTTCGTCTTCACCCAACCCCAAGTCCGCACCCCATCCGGCAATGGAAAATTGCCAACGCAGCACATCGCCATCGGCAACCGGCAAATCTATTGCGCCTGCTTGAGCCATGGTATGATTGTGTGTAAACATCCAACCTGCTTCTTCGGTACGGTCAAAGCTACCCAGTGATCCGCCATCAGGGAGGATGCCATAAACGCGTTCTAACATACCCCAATCATCTAATTCATATTCCAATCCCAACAATTCAAAAAGGGCAACCGTAGCATCCCATGCCGTTGCCCCTGACTCCACCATTATTGCCGTAGGCTCCACGAAAAAGCCGTAGCTCAACGTCAAGCCTTCCAATGTAATGTATACGGTGTACGTATCCTCTTCTTCCTCCGCGTATGCTTGCATAGGCAAAAACATAATCGCAAGTAACGTAATGGCCACCAACCACTTTACAAATCCAAATCTTTTCATCGATTGTTGCTCCTCTCGAATTACAGCGCGATTTTCACATGAAAAAAGCGCCGCTTATACGAGCGTGCGCAAACAAAAGACGCATCCAACGCCTTGTTCACGTCATTTCGCCCGGGGAAATGCGTTATAACACCGCGGTATATCTGACTTATCGGAATGAACCGCTTCACAGTGACCCGCTCGCAGGGATTTGCACCCTATTCTACCTTGTTGCTTGCGCAATTGCGGTGTTACGGCGTTTATAGTAGCGCATTGTTTGCGTTCTTGCAAGCGTGTTTGTATAATGCACGGAGTTTATCGTAAAGGGTGTTTACATACATGAGCCGAATCATCGCCATCGCCAACCAAAAAGGCGGCGTGGGCAAGACTACGACCAACGTAAACCTCGCCACCTGCTTGGCTCAAGCGGGCAAGCGCGTGCTGGTGGCGGATATGGACCCACAAGGCAATACCTCCAGCGGTTTTGGTATCCAAAAGTCTAAACTCACGCACACAATATATAATCTTCTGTTGGGCGATGCGAATATCGAGCAAGTAAAGGCAAGAACAGTCATTGACAATCTTTATGTGCTGCCGGCCAACATCCACCTCTCCGGTGCGGAAATTGAATTGGTGAATCAACCCCGACGCGAGTTTTTGCTTCGGAGTGTCTTTAGTCATACACGTTATTTGTATGATTATATTTTTATTGATTGTCCGCCTTCATTAAATATGCTGACATTAAACGCACTGTGCGCAGCCGATGCCGTCCTTGTGCCTATTCAATGCGAATTTTATGCGATGGAAGGCTTGACGCAATTAATGTACACGATTGATTTGGTGCAACGGCGCTTGAGCCCGCGCTTGAGCATCGATGGCGCGATATTTACTATGTATGATGCCCGCACCAATTTGAGCGCACAAGTGGTCGAGCAAGTTAAATTGCATCTTCAGGCAAACATATACACCACAATTATCCCCCGCAATGTACGGTTAAGCGAGGCACCCAGCCATGGGCTGCCCATTACCCTGTACGACCCCAATTCTAAGGGCGCGGAAGCATATATTAACTTGGCAAAGGAAATGATTGACAGACATGGAGGACAATAAAATGCCCAAAAAGGGATTGGGGCGCGGACTGGATGCTCTCTTGGATAACCGCGACGAAGAAACAAAAGCCAATGAAGAGCGCGCAGGCGTAACCATGTTGGCCATTAATTTATTGGAGCCCAACGACAAACAGCCACGCAGGCATTTTGATGAAGATTCGCTGTTAGAATTGGCCGAATCCATGAAGAATTTTGGCGTAATCCAGCCGTTGTTGGTGAAGGAAGCGGGCGGATTTTACACGATTATCGCGGGCGAACGTCGTTATCGTGCTGCGCGGCTGGCACAACTTACGGAAATCCCTGTCGTGGTGAAGGAATACACGCCCGTAGATGAATTACAAGTCGCACTCATCGAAAATATTCAACGGCAAGACCTAACCCCCATTGAGGAAGCGCAATGCTACGCCCGCTTAATGGATGAATTTTTTTACAGCGCGGACAAAATCGCGCAACAAGTGGGGAAAAGCAAACACGCTGTTTTGGGCATGCTTCAATTATTAAAATTGTCTCCGGCGGCGCAGGCATTTGCCGTTACGGGGGAAATCACCGCCAGCCATGCCAAAGTCTTGCTCGCCATCACCGACCCCCGCAAGCAAGCCAACTTGGCGGAACGTGTAGCAGACGAAGGCTTGAGTGTGCGCGCAACAGAAATTGCCGTGGCCGCCGCGCTGCGCGAAGCAACCACCCGAACGGAAGAAACATTGCCCGAAGCCGTCTTGCAAGCCTACCGCACCGCAGAAATCGACCTCAAGCACGCATTGGGCGCAAAGGTAAGTATCCGCCCCGGCAAGAAAAAAGGACGCATCGAAATTGAATATTACTCGCCCAATGAATTGGAGCGATTGTTGCATTTGCTTCGTACAGTGCAATAGAGATTTCAAACCAATGGACAAATATTTAAAAAGAAAGCAACATGAAGGGACGCATATGATGAAGAAAACAATTTTTAGCGGCATGCAAGCCACCGGCAACTTCCACATTGGCAACTGGTTGGGTGCGGCGCGCAATTGGGCGCATCTTTCGGCGGATTACAATTGCTTGTATTGTGTGGTGGATTTACACGCGCTTACCGTTCGGCAAGACCCGAAGGCATTGAGCCAAAGTGCGTATAGCGTGTTGGCATGGTACATCGCGTTGGGTTTGAACCCGGAAGATAATATTTTATATTTCCAATCGCACGTACCCGCGCATGCAGAGTTGGCTTGGATTCTTAATTGCTTCACTTACGTGGGCGAATTGTCGCGCATGACGCAATTCAAGGACAAATCCGCCAAGAACGAGGACAATATTAATGCGGGGTTATATACCTATCCCGTGTTGATGGCCGCTGATATCTTGTTATTCCAAACGCATTTGGTACCTGTGGGCGATGACCAACGCCAGCATTTGGAACTTACGCGCGATGTCGCACAACGCTTTAATGCTATTTACGGCGATGTTTTCGTCGTGCCCGAGCCGTATATCCCCAAAGTGGGCGCACGCATCATGGGCCTGCTCAACCCCGAAGGCAAAATGTCAAAATCCGGCGACAATCCCAACGACTGTATTTTTCTATCCGACGAACCGGACGCGATTTTGAAGAAATTTAAACGCGCCGTAACAGATTCGGACAACGCGGTATTTGCGTCACCGGAAAAACCCGGCATCACCAATTTGCTTTCGATTTATTCATGCGTAACAGGCAAAACGTTGGATGAAAGCGTAGCGGCCTTCGCGGCAAGCGGCTACGGAGATTTCAAAACCCGCGTAGGCGAAGCCGTAGTGGAAGCCTTAGCACCCTACCGCGCTGAATATGACCGATTGATGGCCGACAGGGCGTATTTGGACAGCGTTTTGCAAAGTGGCGCAGCGAAGGCACAGGCACTGGCAGCGCCGACGTTGGTTCGTGTGAAGGAAGCTATTGGCTTGCCGGTTTGACGGGTGATGGAAAGAGAAAAGATTAAAACCCCGGGCGCTGCCCGGACCCGCGAGCTTTAAAAAGCTCGACCAAACTTTTCAAGTAAAAATCGCGCAAAATCGGCGCGATTTTTTGATTTTTTAATGTACGGTCATTGCATCATGAAAAATAATCAGTTGGTGGCAAATTGCCACCTACTGATTATTTTAAACAACACACTTTTTAATTGAACGACGGCGAAGCCCGAAAGGGGTCAAGGGGATTATTCTCCTTGCGGGGTTTGGGGCGGATGCCCCAAGGTCTTATCTTTTGACCTTATCCCCTACTCCCCCGCCAACTCCACAACCTGCCCCGCACCCATCTCCCACATGCGCGTAGCGAATTTGTCAATAAAATAACGGTCGTGGGAAATCATTAGCAGCGTGCAATCATGATCGATGGCTGATATGGCCTCCTCGATCCACTCGCGGGACTCAATGTCCAAGTGGTTCGTGGGTTCATCTAGGATTAGAAAATTAATTTTATCTTGCATGAGCAATGCCAGTTTGAGTCGGCTCCTTTCTCCGCCGGAGAGAGCGCTGACTTTTTTGGTTACGTCGTCCATGCGGAAGTTGAAAGAGGCTAGCATGGCGCGGGCTTTGTCTTCGGGTAGGCCGGTTTCGTTGCGCACGGTTTCCAGCATGGTGAGGGTGGGGTCGGCGAAGGTGACGATTTGCGGTAGGTAGGCGAATTTTATATTGGATGCGACTTTTACGGTACCTGCATCGGGCATTTCTTCGCCGGTAATGAGCTTGATGAAGGTTGATTTGCCGCAGCCGTTGGGGCCAACGAGCGCAATGTTATCGCCGCGCTTGATGATTAGTGACGCGTCTTGTAATAATGTTTTATCTCCAAAAGCTTTGCTGACGCCATCAAATTCGACAACGATTTTGCCTGCGTGGCCGCCTACTTTGAAATCTTCGTTGACTTTGCGCACGGTGTTGGGTCGGTCTACTTTTTCCATATGATCCAAGCGCGAGAGGATGGCGTGGTGCTTGGTGGTGAATCGGTTGTTTTGCACGAACCACTTGGCGCGTTCTTCGATGCGTTTGATTTCTTTTTGTTGCCGTTGATATTGTTCGGCTTGTTGGGCATGCCTTAGGGCACGTTCGCCGGCATAAAACGTGTACGCGCCGCCGTAGAAATGCACCTTGCCGAAGTCCACTTCGATGATGCGCTTGACTACATTGTCCAAAAATGTACGGTCGTGGGAAATGCAAACCACGGTGCCTTTAAAATCATTTAAAAATTGTTCCAGCCAATGCAGTGATGGAAAATCCAAGTGGTTGGTGGGTTCGTCCAGCAGCAGGATATCGCATTCGCGCAGGAGGATACGCGCTAAGTTGACGCGGGTTTTCTCCCCACCGGACAGAGTGGCGAATAGGCCGTTTTTCATCGCATCGGAAATATTCATGCCGTTGCAAATTTTATCGATTTTGTAATCCACGTCGTACCCGCCGAGGCGTTCGTAATCCTCCATGAGCTTGCCGTAACGCGTCATGATTTTGTCGTCGTAGTCGGTGGCGAGCAGTTCTTCGTGGGTTTTCATGTCGCGGTAGATGGCGGTTACTTCGGCAAAGGACGAACGCAAGATGTCTTCCACCGTCGCGCCTTCGTCAAAGTCGGGGATTTGCGCCAATATTTCCACGCGCTTGCCCGATGCTTTGGACAGAGTGCCGCTTTCGTAGTCTTCATCCTCGGCCAGTACTTTAAACAGCGTGGTCTTGCCTGCGCCATTGCGTCCCAACAGGCCAATCTTCTCCCCGCTGAATATTTCTAGGGAAATACCTTGCAATACATGGTTGGCACCATAATATTTGTGCAGTTCGTGTAGTGATATGTCTATCATGTGAATCGCTCCTTTTTAATTGAATAATTTTCATGGGCATAAAAAACCCCGAGCGACTGTTGGCCGCACGGGGTGGGTTGATGTCATCAAACCAACGCTATCTAGGCACGCAAACAATCGAAAAATGGGTAGACTAACCCCTTGTTTGAATCCGCACCTGCGCAAAGTTGGTGGTGTAGAACCGCCAAGGTTATTGATTGTTTCATGCCTCTTCACCTCCTTCAAGTGAGCAATTTGCAGAACGCTTCACCCGCAATTTGCGAACGGGAAATTCCGCTTTAGCGGAATTTTTCTCGCCGGTTTTCTGTAATGCTTCAAACTTATTATAACCTATAATAACAAAGTCGTAAAATCACCGTGGTAACATAAATCCGAATACGCCCCTGTTGATGTTAAAACCAGTATGAAAATGCCGTGGTTAATTTAATAAACCAACTTCGTCTTGCCGATCAAGATATTTTTTGATTTCATCAAGAAATGATTCGGCTGAAATCAATTGGTTTGTTACTTCATCCTTGCTAAGGATATAGAAATCATCATAATCGCTTTCATTTCGGACTTGAAACAGGGTTTCAATTGTATTCGACATCACTTTTGGAAAAATACCTGTCTTGATAAATTCACGGCGAAAATATCCGATAACTTGCCCATGATTGCCAAAATCAACACCCCTAAGTGCCATAACACTGCGCATGGCGTGGAATATACAATAATATGACCGATTGGCAGCGGCAAAATAATCTCCGATATTAATTAGTGCTTTTGCGGCAACAAGACATTGCTCTGCCTTGTCAAACCTATATTTTGACATGTCCTTAGCGTGCTGCATATAGTTCAACCCCTTCAGAAAGAACATTGCGATAAAACGGTGAAATAGGAAGCCTACTCATAAAAAGATTTTCATCGTTCAATATCATGCTTACAATAATATCATGCTCAAGCCCCAAATCGCTTGTCATGTCGTACATTCGATGTTGGTATTCCTTTTTTTCTGCCTCGGAAACATCCGCCAACACCATGATGTCCAAGTCGGAAAATTCCCTGAAATCGCCACGAGCGTATGAACCATAAAGAATTATTTTACGCAATTTGTCGCCCATAAGGGATTGCGTGTTGCGACGCAATACTTCTGTGACGCTGATTAGGGATGGGGAGAAATTATTCATGGAATACCTCCCGTTCATCCGATTTTGCAATTACCGCTTGCGTAACCGTATTAGATTGATATCTGACAATTTCAAATGGAAATCCACCGCGCATCAGCGATTGCCGCAAAAAAACATTAACCGCATCGGTTACAGTCAAGCCAAAGCTAGCAAACAGTTCTTCGGCATTAGTTTTTACTTCGGGTTCGATTCTCAAATTCATTACTGCCGTCCTTGCCATAAAATCACCTCGAATAAATGGTAGCACATCGGTCATACATATGCAATACAGAAATAAAACCGCCCTTTCATGTAAAGATGGATAATCCTCATCATGAAAGAGCGGCTTTATTACTTAGGAGAGTAGTATAAGGGGGTGAACTTTATTTATTCATCAAAATTGATTCCAAACGAGTTATTCGCAGTATCTACAAATATAAGCACGCGTTCGCCCCATATTTGGCGGAGTGTTTCGATGGGTACGATGGTGCGGCCTCTGTCCGTGTACGGGGCAAATGCTGCACGGTACTCCCTGTCGCCAACGGTAAAATACGGTTGACCTAAGACAAGCGTTGCATCGCCAATGATAATGGTGCGCGCCGCACTTATCCAAATAATTTCATAACCGAATAAATCGGCAAATGACCTAAGCGGTACGCCAATAATCGGCACACCGGCTTCTGTGTACACCACCCGATGCCCCACGCCATCCAAAAATGCTACCGATGCTCCATTGACGTAGGCTGTGTTTGATGCTTCGGGTATTATTGGCAGTATGGGTGCAGGGTCGTATTCCGGGGTAGGAGTGGGTGCGGGGGTGGGTGCAGGGGTTGGCTCTGGGGTAGGTTCGGGGGTTGGCGCAGGTGCAGGTTCAGGGGTAAGCTCGGGCTCCGGGGTAGATTGCAGGGTATGCGGTGTTCCCCCTGCGGGAGGTACTCTATCTGTACGTTCCCCGGGAATTACATCCCATGCAAATCCATGGTATGGCCTCGAAGGATAAGGATCACTAAAATTCCCATGGAATGTTCTCCTAGTATAGAGAACCCAGGAATAAGGAATCACTAAGTCGTAGCTTTGATCACTGGGTATTCTCCATCCTGCTGGTAAAAAAAGCGAAACGACAATGTTTTCGTCAGTGTGAGGTATTATTGATAATTTATCAACAAAAAGAAAAACACCTTCTTGAGGAACATCCCAACTATCAATAGTTATTACATAATGCTGGTCGCTGTGGCGTACATGAATTAAGGCATAGTCAGGCGCTTCCGTTCGGGTAGTTACGATTACCATGAATCGCAAATCGACTGTATCTGCCTCCTCAGCCGATACGGTTGTGGCAAATGCGGTTGTCATGCTCGCCATAAGCACAAGTACCAAGGCGATGGAGAAGATTTTCCGCAAGCTGATGTGAAATTTTTTCATTTTCTTGTCCTCCTCAGACATAAAATAGATTGACTGTTACTTACCCCAACGACGGGGAGGGAGCACCAAACCCCGCCGCAGGGCAAGCAAAAAAGGTGTGCAAGGATGGCAATAACTGCCATCACCTACACACCTTGAAGGCTCAAGAAAACAAGCGCAACCGCGCTGTCACTTACATCAACCAAAATAACACGAACAACGCCACTTCTTGAATCGGCCTTGATTCGGTGCTACACTATGGTTGCGCAGTGGCAGGCTTGGCCTGTGTGTGTTAGGTGATGTTCTGGATCCCTACACTCGCCGCTCGGTGTTGCAAGCACCTTGCGGTCACTGCATTTTTTGTTGCTCGCAAATCCTAACACATGTGTTGTTAACATGCAACATCGCGTACAATCCCGTTTAACACCTGCATGCGGATTTTATAATGATATTTTTCACGGCCTGCCCCCCTTTGACGTAATCGCGTTGGAACTTACCCATTGCTTTTGCTTCTTTTTTCTGGGCGATCCTTTACAAGACGAAGTTATTCCGGTTGGTGCGGCTTATTTCTTTTTGTTGGATGCGGTACTGCCGCCAACGAGCAGGCGTTATTGTTCCTTCTGCCAGCGCGACTTGGATGGCGCAATCGGGTTCACTTTCGTGTTGGCAATCGGAGAAGCGGCACTGCGCCACCAATTCCTCAATTTCTGCGAAATTCGCGCCGATGACTTCGTCTAGATTGCCTTCATCCAACAAACCCAATTCGCGCATGCCCGGCGTGTCCATCACCAGCGCACCTGACGGCAGCAAGAAAAGATGGCGCGATGTGGTCGTATGCTGCCCCTTGGCGGCGTCGACTTTGCGCGTTGCCTTGACGGCCATCAGGTCATATTCGGCAAGGGCGTTGAGCAAACTCGACTTCCCCACCCCCGACATGCCCATGAACACCACGGTCTTGCCGGGTTGCAAATATTGCGCCAAAGCGTCCAACCCTTGCCCCGTGTGCGAAGAAATCGCATGGACATTCACCCCGGGTGCGGCGGCTTCCAATTCATTTAAATATGGCGTGCAGTCATCGATCATGTCTGCTTTGGTCAACAAAATCACAGGCATGCCACCGCTGGCCCATGTTTGCGTCAAATAGCGCAAAATCCGCCCCACGTTGTAATCGCGGTTCAATGACGTGAGGATGAACACATAATCAAAATTGGCGGCCACCATTTGCTCGCGGTTGCCCTTCACATGCGCGAAGCTATGCCCCGTGCCGTCATGCCGCGAGAATTTGGTACGGCGCGGCAACACTGCCGTAATCATCGACGGGCCACTTTCGTTATATTTAACCGCCACAAAATCGCCCACGCAGGGCAAGTCGCTGCGCACGACAGCGTCGTAGATGAACGAGCCTTTAAGTTGCGCAGTGACTTCGCCGTGGTTTGTCATGACGGTGTAATCGCCGCGTTGTTGCTCTATCACGCGCCCCGCAATACAGCCATCGGGCAACGCTTCGCTTTCTTTATATCCGTATCGTTCAAGGCTGGTCATCAAATCCCGCCTTCCATTTCAAATATTTTTTGCAAGGTATCAATGTGCTGCTTTTTCAATTCGGGTGTGTCGGCATTCAAGAACCACTCGACCAGCCGATACCCGTAATGCAAAATAATCCGCTCGCGGACATATAAATTGGAAATCATGGAAATATCCGCGTATTCCAAAAATCCCCGTCGATACGCGGCCGTACATGCGTGGTAATACACCACCATGTTTTCAATATCCGCTTCATCCGCAATCAAAGATGCGATATCTTCGCCCAGATATCCCCATCCCGCCGTGTCCCAATCAATGAGCCCAATTTCTCCATCGCGGTACAAGATATTCGTCACCCAAAAATCGCGGTGGCAAAATACCAACGGCAATTTTTTTATTTGACGAAAAACCGATTCCGCGCTTTCATCCGCATCAATAATCATTTGGCACAGGTGTTTTGGGATTTCGCTTGCATCGCTTCGTACAGCATTGTGCACAACATCCCATGATTTGTAATGATAATAGAAGTGCTCCATGGCATCGGCTACCCCCACGTTTTGGATCGCTAACAATTCCGGCGGTTGCGTAGCGTACAGTTTGCCTTGCAAACGCCCCAATTCCTCCGCCGCACGCGCATACATATCCGCCGTCAAGTCCAAACCGGACACACCGTCTATATATTCCAACCAAAGGAAATGCGCGTCGTCCCTGATTTCCGCATGATAACAAATCGGCCATCGCATAGTAGGCAAGAATAAATTGCCCAAACCGGAATGGTACAAGTCATACTCCCGCCGCCATGAGTTGGGGTCGGCGTAGCGCTCCCATTTATTCGTGGTTTTGTGCACGAGTTGGAACGATATCCGGTCGCCTGTCTGCGTTTCTGCCATGCCTGTAAGATGAAGTACATTTCCTACGGTACCACCTTGCAAGTCCTTGGCTTCATATTCGGCACGAGCGATGGGTTGGTTCATTTTTTTCGAGAGCACCTGTATCAGTGTTTCCAAATTAATCGTGTTCAAATTTTGTTCCTCCGAATTTTTATTTTTTGAACAATATAAAACCGCGAACGATTGCCTCGTATAAGGCATCGATTCGCGGCATCAAAATAACGCGCATGTGAATGCATTTACAAAAGGATACGTTCGATTAAATAAATTAATGGGCTACGGCAGCCACCCTGTCTAAAGTCTTTTTCATACGAACAACTCCTTTTCGATTTAAATTATATTTGCAAACTTCAAAACAGCTTCGGCACACTCGGCTGCGGTTTGCTTGTGCGTATCTACAACCAAGTCATATCCATCTTGCGGGTTTAAATCAGTCAATTGTGATTCCGCTTGTCCGATTTTGCGGTCGCCGCGTTCTTTTTCCCTTCGGCGCAATTCATCCAACGGGCATGTTACTTGTACCATGGTAAGAGGGTAGCCACGTAATGTGTCTTGTAAATTTTTATATAAATCATATTTATATGAAGTCAAAAATACGGCATCCACCACTACATTTTTTCCGCTGTCCGAAAATAATTTTATGTTTTGAATCATCATCATTAATGCTTGGCAGTGCGCCTCATTCCAATCTTCTTTCCAAAAACGCTTTGAACAAACATCGCAAAAAAGATCGTGCGACAACCACCAAAACCGTTCATGTATATTTTCCAATATTTCATTGGCCAATGTGGTTTTGCCTGCACTGGATACGCCGTTAAAGAAAATGATTTTACCTTTTGTCATTATATTGTTCATCCCATCCGTGATAACCATTCCGCTTTATATTAACATTTAACCGTTGTTATTTATTGATAAATCTCGTTTTTAATTAATATTTACTGCCACATACACTGCATTCGTTTTGAAAAATAATGTATGCCCCGCAGACACCGCATCGCTGCTTGTGTATATCCTCGATTTTATTATCGGCATCTTGTGGAGCTTCACTTTCGGTACTCACGCTCTCAAAGAAGCCATCCTCCAACATTTTTGTATATAATTTCTGCACTATCGCTTCTTCCAGATTTGTGTTGCTTGCTATGATTGCGAAATCGGTTACGTTTTTATTAACGACCCATTCGATTATCTTCCTGTATTTTTCCGCTTTCTTGCTTAAGTGGGATACATACAATTGCAAAATAAGCCCACCCGATACCCAAAATGCAAACAAAGCAAGCGCAGTATCATTTTGGCCTTGTAAAAATAATGCCAAGGGTATTAACGTGCCCATCACAATTTTAATAATAGCCACACGACGGAGTTTATCGCACCGGAATATCCCGCATTTTTCCTTGGCAACGCCCGACACTTTATCATACAACAAATATATTCCCGTCGGCCAAAAAACAAAGAATGAAAATATTATTTTGCCCATCGGATACGGGGCGACTTGGGTTACCATCCCATCCATTTTTGCATGAGCTGCCGCAAATCTAAATCGCATGGAATCATCCTTTCATTGATGCGCGCCGAACATAAGCAATGATTAAAGGCAAGACCCCGGGGGCGGCCCCGGACGCCGCAAGGGAGCACAAGCGCTCCCTTGACCCTCTATGTGGCTACCGCCTCTACTCAATTGTATGAATCGGTAATTTAAACCGCGCATATCGCGCGGTTTTGGGTTTGAAATGTTTCAGTCGATTAGTGGCACTAATCGATTGATTTAATTTGCATTAATTTTTGATTGCATTTTCCAACCGTTGAAACGCTTCTTTTAATGTCGCTCTTGGGCAAGCGATGTTGATACGTATAAAGCCATCGCCTCCCACGCCGAATGCCTGTCCGTCGCTTAGCCATAACTTTGCCTTGTTGGTGACAAAATCGTCCAACGCGTCCGCTGTCATGGCCAACCCGCTGCAATCCAGCCATGCCAGGTACGTACCTTGTGTGTCAACCGGTTTTACGGCGGGTACGATTTTATTTAATCCGGTACGCAAATAATCAAGATTAGCCGACAAGTACGCAAGCAGGTCATTTAACCATGGCTCGCCGTGCTTATACGCTGCTTTGCACGATACCAACCCCAACAAACTCGGTGTGTGCAATCCCGAATCATTGAATGCTTGCTTAAACCGCCGATGCAACACTGCGTTAGATGCAAATATATTGGCCAATTGCAACCCGGCCAGATTAAACGTCTTGGACGGTGCGGTAGCGGTTACGGTAATATCGGCAATTTGCGGTGACAGGGTAGCGAAGGTTGTATGTTTGTGCGGTTCATACACCAAGTCCTGCCATATTTCATCGGCAATGACCGTTACACCGTGCCGCAGACAAATTTCACCCATGCGCGCCAATTCATCTTGCGTCCACACACGCCCCACCGGGTTATGCGGCGAACACAGGATAAACAGTTTCGCGTTCTGCGCCTTTGCTTCAAAGTCTTCGAAGTCAATGGTATATTGCCCGTTTTCGTACACCAGCGGATTGACCAATAATGTGCGCTTCGTGTCGCGTATTGCCAATTCGAAGGGATAATACACGGGTTGTTGAATCAACACCCCGTCCCCCACTTCGGTGAATGCACGAATCCCCACGTACAGTGCATTCACCACTCCTGGGGTGATGACCAGCCATTCGCGTTGTACGTGCCAACCAAACCGCCGCACAAACCAATCTTGCACCACATCAAAATACGCCGCGTCCGGTTCGGCATATCCGTAAACTCCGTATTCGCTGTACGCCGCCATCGCCTGCGCCACGCACGGCGGCGCGGCAAAGTCCATATCCGCCACCCACATGGGCAACACGTCCTCGGGTTTGCCGCGCGCGGCAGTATCGTACTTCATGCTGTATGTACCCTGCCGATTTAATACCTTGTCAAAATCGTGCATGCTTTTCAACTCCCGTTGATTTTATAAGCAGTAATTATTTTATCGCGGTAATCATTCTGTCCAACCCGGCATAATCCGGCCACAAGCATACATCACGAAAACCTGCAGCGCTTACCAAATCCATTACCCCACGCGGCCCGATTTCCAAAAACAACCCTCCGCCCGACCGCAGCAACTGATACACCTGCGGCAACAACCGCCGATATAAATCCATTCCATCCGCGCCGCCATCCAGCGCCAGCCGCGGTTCATAATCACGCACTTCGGTTTGCAATGCGTCCAATTCAATAATGGGGATATACGGTGGGTTGGACACGATTAGATCGAATTGCGCTTCATTTACAAATAAATCATTTACAGGCAGACAACTTTCGGATACTCCATCAACAAACAAACCATCCTCATTCAAATCATGCGCGAATAGCAACGCATTTGCCAAATCACTTCTAACAAATCGCACATGCTCCCGCACACTGTGCAGCGTCGCATTTTCACGCGCCAATGACAATGCCGCTTCGCTGATATCAATGGCAACAATTTCCACGTTTGTACAATTTTCCGCAGTTTTCTTCTCCAACAGCTGTTTCGCCAAGGTGATGGCAATGCACCCCGTACCCGTGCACATATCCAATATCCGCAATTTGCGCGAGCCAATATTTTCAAAATTATTTTTACAAAACGCAAGTACCTTTTCCACCAGCAATTCTGTTTCTGCACGCGGTATCAAAGCACGCGCATCGGTTTTGAATGTCAACCCATAAAAATCCCACTCACCCAAAATATATTGCAACGGCTCCCCCGCGCGTCGCCGTTCGCAGGCATCAAAAAAAGCCCGACGTGTTTCATCGGGCATTTCTGTTTCTTCCATTAATAATAATTCCGCTCGGCTGCGACCGGTCAAGTGCGCCAACAGCAACAGCTCCTCATGCCGTTCGAGCCTCATGGGTTATACCCCTTCCAAGAACCTGAGCCTGTCTTCCAGGATATCATCTTCGGGCGGTGTTTCCAAATATGGAGTGCCGGGTGCGTTGGTCACTTCGCCTACATTGTAACGCCCTGTTACTTGCGACCCTTCATCAAGCACCAAATTGGACGTGTATACATCACCCACCACACGCGCGCTGGATGCAAAGTGCAATTGTGTATCGCAATAAATGTTACCGTTCACTTCACCCGCAACCAAGAAATACCCGGCGCGGACTTCTCCGGTGATGCTACCCGTTTCACCCAACACGAGCGAACCTTCCAATTCTATGTTGCCTTTAAATTCGCCATCGATACGTACCGAGTCGGTGCCTGTAAGTAGTGCAGCTTCAATGCAAACGCCTTGCCCGATAACGGTTCCCGGTGCATCAATTTCAGCCGGCATCGCCTTTTTACCAAATATCGCCATAATCTTACCTCCGGTTAATAATGAATAAACCATGGAATTTCTCTGCCAACCTTCACTTTCGGCATTAATATACCACATCTTTCAAAAAAAGCTATTGCATGTCCTACGTTTTTTAATTATGATACGCGCAACTGTTAATAAATGGAAATGGAGCGTTGTCATGTTACATCAAGAAATCCGCAAAAAAGTCCTCATCCTATCCCCGTCGGCAGAAATTGATGCCCACAGCACCGAGCGTCTGCGTAGCACCATCGACCACGCGTTTGAAAAATCCCCCTGTACGCATATGGTGTTTGACTTTGCCAATGTGGGTTTTATGGATTCATCAGGGATTGGACTACTCATTGGCCGGTACAAACAAGCGGAAAAACGCGGTGGTTCGGTAGCACTGGTTAACCTCAGTGCAGAAATGAAGCGTTTATACACTTTATCGGGTTTGGCCAAAATTATCGCAACCTTCCCCACCATGGACGAAGCACTGGCCCATGTGAAAGGCGGTGCACAATGAACAACCGCGTCGTGTTGGAATTGGCCGGCCACACGGTCAATGTATCGTTGGCACGTGTCTTGGTGGCGGCATTTATCGCGCCCCTTGACCCCGACATTACCGAATTAACCGACATCAAAACCGCCGTGTCCGAAGCCGTAACCAACGCCATCATCCACGGCTACGGTGAAGACGCACGCAAAACCGTGCGCATGACATTAACATTAAACGACCGCACCCTTACCGTAGAAGTGACCGACAACGGCATCGGTATATCCGATATCCCCACCGCGCGCGAGCCGCTTTTTACCACTTTATCCGACATGGAGCGTTCGGGGCTGGGCTTTACCGTGATGGAATCATTCATGGATACGGTAGATGTCATTTCTACCCCCGGCATGGGCACAACGGTTACGCTCACCAAATCCATACACGAAGCCACCGAGGCATAGCATGGTAGAAAAAAAAGCCCTCATCGCCCGCGCCCAAGACGGTGATGAAACCGCCGTCGAGCAACTCATCCGCGAGAATAACGGATTGGTTTGGTCGGTTGTAAAAAAATTCGCCAAACGCGGATACGAACCCGATGATTTATATCAAATCGGGTCCATCGGCTTGCTCAAATGCATCCGCAAGTTTGACTTGACCATGGACGTGCAATTTTCCACCTACGCCATCCCCATGATTATTGGCGAAATCAAACGATTCTTGCGTGACGACGGCATCATCAAAGTCTCCCGCCCCATGAAGGAACTAGCCACCAAAGCACGTTACGCCACCGAGGCACTCACCTCAAAATTAAATCGTGCCCCCACCCTGATCGAATTGGCACAAGAACTTCACGTAGAAACAGAAGACCTCGTAGTAGCCATGGAAGCCGGCCACGAGGTCGAATCCTTATACGCCACCATCTACCAAGGTGACGGCAGCCCCATATACTTAATTGACAAAATTGCCCAAAACCGCGACAACAGCGATACCACCATTAATATACTGGCACTTAAACAGCTCATCGGCCGCCTAAAACCCAAGGAACGGCAAGTAATCTTCCTGCGTTATTTCCGCGATAAAACGCAAATGGAGGTAGCCAAAGCCATCGGCGTATCGCAAGTGCAAGTGTCAAGGATTGAAAAACGCGTGCTGGGAATTTTAAAAGACGGGCTGAGCGATTAAATATTTTCTCAAAACAGTTGACACCCCACCCCCTCTTGCATATAATACGCCGTGCGCAACAAATGGCCCGTTGGTCAAGGGGTTAAGACACGGCCCTTTCACGGCTGAGACAAGGGTTCGATTCCCTTACGGGTCAGCAAATACGCAAAATAAAACCCGCAGGTTATGCGGGTTTTATTTTAACAAGGCGCCATAGCCAAGCGGTAAGGCAGTGGTTTGCAAAACCATTATTCCCCGGTTCAAATCCGGGTGGTGCCTGCAACCCTCGCAATCATTACGATTGCGGGGGTATTTTTTTTGTTCCCGATCTTTCGATTTCTGACACAGCGGGTTCGGGAGCGAGCTCGCGTTCGCCTTCCCATCCGGCGACGATGAGCATCACCAGCGTGGGGCCGATGATTAACCCCAGTAAGCCGAATAAACGGAAGCCAATGAAGATTGACATGAGCGATAACAACGGATGCACGCCAATTTGGTCACCCAAAATTTTGGGTTGCAATACTTGCCTAGTTACGGTGATGACACCATAAATAATGAGCAAGCTTATTCCTTGCTGCGGATTACCTACAAAAAACGAACCGATTGCCCACGGCACCAATACCGACCCCGCCCCAACAATTGGCAAGAAATCTAATATAGCCAACAAAATACCTAAAAACAGTGCGAAGGGCGAGCGGATAATCAATAAACCGATGATGCTGATGATACCCACCATGGTCATCAAGATATACTGCGCGCGCAAATATCCGCGTATCGCATTGGAGAAACTCTTTCGCGTTTGGCGGAAGTGTTTTTTTAATGCTTCGGGGCAAGTGCGTTGTATTGCGGCAAAAATGCGGTCTCGGTCTGCCATGAAGAAGTACGCGCTTACCAGCGACAGAATAATATTTATTAAAATATCAGGAACGGCGGTGAATACGCGTGCGCCATGGTCTTGTAAAAATCCGCCGAACAAAGTTGTAACTGCTGTTTGCAAAACTTCTTGCATATCCGGTACGGAAATATTATCGGGCAAATTTTCAGTAATGCGAATCAACCATGCGTCTGCACTATTTACAATGCCTTCAATATGACCGGGGGCATCTTCACTTCCAAGGGCCGCAGTCATAAATTCGCCACCTTGGTTCCACAAGGTACTAATCAGCCATACACCTAAACTGGCCGTTGCGGCCATGAATAGCAATAAGCACAACAAAGCCGCCATCCAACGTTTAAATTGCAAACGATTTTGCATCAGACGTATCAGCGGCTCCATGACCAGCGCGATGATTAATCCAAAAAAGAACGGCGCCAAGTACACCCAAAGAAAGGAAAACAACGCGTACACCATAAATGTAATAAACGCGAAAAAAGCAATGCGATCGACAATTGTTTTGTTGCGCATGTATAAATCGTACATTTACGTCCTCCATTTCTATCAATGCGAATGGCTCGCGAAATTTGCGATGGAATTACTTCTTTTAGCTCCTAAAATTTACCAATTCTCGCACGGTGCAATTGGTAGGCTTGCCACAAAAATAAGGCAAGCAAAGGAGCGTGGGGGGTATGAGCGATTTTACATTGCCTACCAACATAAAGCAAATCGGCAGTATCAATGACGGACTGCGCGTGTATGTCGAAGATTATGTCTGTACCTTTTTACAACAATATGCAGAAGCGGGGGGATATAGCGAGCGGCTGGCGTTTTTGGTGGGGCGCCACTTGGTGATTGACGGCGTACCCATCGTATTCGTTAACGGAGCTATCCACGGCAAACATACCGAGGAAAGTGAAGGTTTCTTGCGTTTTTCAGAAAAATCCATTGAATATGCCGCGCAAATGTTAGATGAGCATTTTAACGGACTGGAAATCGTCGGCTGGATGCAATCACAGCCCGGATATTCTACGTTTTTAAATCAGCATTATGCGGCGTACCATTTACGGCAGTTCCGCAAGCCGTATCAAGTGATGCTGGTGAGTGATCCGTTGGAGCGGGCCAACACCTTCTTTACCATGAATCCGCACGCCCTTACCCCTACTGAACGTCTAATGCCGTTAAACGGTTACTTTATTTATTATGACAAAAACACCGCCATGCATGAATACATGCTGGCCAATAAAGCCATGGACTATACTGCTAAGGTGCCCAATTTTATCGACATCGAACCCAATATATATGTAGACGACGAAAAAGACGCTGCATTAACGCTGCCGTTTGACAAAGACGACGATGTCTATACCGAGAGCACCCCCAGCAACGATGATGAATTGGTGGACGAAATTCTGCGCCGACCAGAGCGGTATTCTCAACAGCGTATGCAAAAAAAACCTGCCTCGTTACCCCGGCGTCCTATGCAATTATTGGGCAGCTTGGCGGCGGTGCTTTTAGTAATCGTGTTTGTCATGGGCTTCGAGTTAATGCGCAATGCCGACCGCATTGAACGCATGGAAACAGAAATCCACTATCTGACAATGGGCTACCGTAATTTGCTTTCGCAATTTCACATGGGCGCGTTGGCTCCGGCGTTTGCCGAGCAGGATTTTGTTGTTGAACCACACGCCGATGAATTGGATGACACAAACACCACGGCTTCCGACGGCGTGCATGCAGGTCAGTTGGTAACAGACAGTTACCAACTGCCATCACCCACCGAAGCATTACCAACCGATGCCCCCCCCGCTGAAGTCTTGCCGCCCCCCACCCTGCCCCCTCCGCAAGAAACACAAGCCCCACCTCCGACCACTGAAGCCACCCACACCGCGCTCATTGAAGTACCCCTATTACACGTCATCCAGCCGGGCGAGAGCCTTATTTCCATCAGTATCGCGTTCTTTGGTCATGGCGGGCGCGTGGCGGATATCATCGCGCTCAATGACATTATTAACCCGGATTTGATTGTAGCCGGGCAGACGATTCTTATCCCACGCAGTTAACCATGGTGACCGAAACCGCATTCACTAACATGACCGTAGCCCTGGCACACGAAATCAAGAATCCCGTATCGCTGGCACTGGCACATGTAGCTTTGCTGCGCACCGCAGACAACGCAAACGAAACCGAAAACAGCCTATACCACATCGAGCGCGCCATGGAAAGCATCATTAACCTGTCACAAGAAATGTTGAGTGTAACCCGCGGCGCACCGCTGGCATTTAATTTCGATTTATTTGATGTCTTGACCGATGTGGTGGATATGTATCGAGCCGCACGCCCCAATGCCGCGTTTCACTTGACGCCGCCGCCAACCCCATTGACCCTGCGCGCACCCGAGGTGTACCTACGTATCGTCCTGTCCAATTTAATTAAAAACGCCGTGGAAACTAATTGCCGCGATGTTTCAGTTGTGTTGGAAAAAAAAGAAGGCTGTGCATTCGTCGTCATCCGCGACAACGGACCAGGTTTTGATAACGAGTACGGCCAAATACAAAACCCCAAACCCTATGGGAACGGTTTGGGGCTGTCGATTGCGCGGTGGTTATTGGAGCGAATGGAGGGCAACTTAACACTTCGCCCGGCGCCATTGGGTGGGTGCGAAGCGGTCGTGCGCCTACCCTACACAAACATCACGTAGCATCGCTTCGACTTTTGCTACATCTTCGGCAGGGGTAGATGCCCCCCCGGCAATCACAATGTTTTGCGCATCAGAAAACGCCGCCGCGTCCAGTGAAGCGGCGTTTTCAATGTGTACTGTGTGGGGGCATAACGCACGGGCGATGTCATATAATTTTGTTACATTGGAGCTGTTTTTGCCGCCGATGATGATGCAGGCGTCCGCTTGGGTAGCCATGCCGCGCAATTCATTTTGCCGCGCAAACGTTGCGCCGCAAATGGTGGCATGTGCGGTTAATGCCGTTATGCTGGGGCATTCGCCGGCCAGATAATCGTGCACAGCTTCATAGTCCGCTTGATTGTGCGTAGTTTGCGCCACCAAGCACACCCCCGCCTGCGCGAATGTACGCGAGGGGATAATTACACGCGCTTCGTCCAAGTCTTGCACAATAACCGCCTGCGTCGTGACACGGCTGACCGTGCCCAGCGTTTCGGGGTGGCCGGGCGTACCGCATACGATCACATCCATTCCGCTCGCGGCGGCTTTGGCCACTAATACGTGAATTTTTTTTACGTGGGGGCAGGTCATGTCGATAGCGACCATGCCTAGTGCGGTAATTTCCGTGGTAACGGATTCGGGTACGCCGTGTGCGCGGATGAGGATTTTTGCGTTGTGTTGATGTTCAAGTGGGATTTCGGATAAGTCATGAATCAAGTGCAATCCACTTTGCACCAAGGCTTCTACGACTTGCGGGTTGTGCACAACCTCGCCGTACATATAAGCATTCCCTTCCCGCGCCAGTTGAAACGCCGCTTCAACAGAACGTCGCACGCCATAACAAAAACCGGAGCTCTTTGGAACACGGATGTTCATGAGGAATACCCCGTGCCGTCTTTAACTTGCATCGGTGGGTTGAATTGTGCGTGGGGTATGATTCGGCTGTGCGTGACCTTGCCGTCGGCAAATTCGATATCCACCGTTTGCCCGCTCATCACGCGCAGCCCTTTTACGTATCCCGTGCCCAGCGCTCGCGGCAATGCGGGCAGCAAATGCACCGTGCCGCCGGGGTCGCTTTGCACCAACATTTCAATCATGCCTGCCACCGCACCGAAGTTGGAATCAATTTGAAACGGTGGATGCGCGCCGAATAAATTGGGATAACAGCCCCCTTGCCACCCCTCGCATGGGCGCAATTGCTTTTTCAAAAACGAAAACGCACGTTCACCGTCACGCAACCGCGCGAATAAATTAATGCGCCATGCCAACGCCCACCCCGTGCTTTCGTCGCCGCGCAAGTCCAGCGTGGTGCGGCATGCGTCGGCCAAGAGCGTGCCGTGTTGGATTTCGCGCCCCGGATACAGCGGGTAAAGGTGCGAGGTGTGGCGATGCGATGGCTCGTGTTCTGGAAATGCCTCGCTCCATTCAAGCAACTCCCCGCGTGAACCTATTTGGTATGCAGGCAAACGCGATAATGCGATTTTTACGGCTTCCAGCGTGGGGATATCGGTCGCACCCAATGTAGCGTCGCAATCCATATAATTCACAAACGTCTCGCGGATGATGGCGGTGGTCATGGTGGCAGTTTTTGCCACAGACAAAGGTTCATTGTTGTACGTGAAGTCATTCTCCGGCGATGTAGACGGCGCGAAAATCAAACCGCCGTTTTCGTCTTCGGTTAGCACATCCAAGAAAAACAGCGCCGCATCACGCACCGCCGGCCACACTTCATCGCGCAGGAATTTTTCATCGCGGCTGTACAGGTATTGATTGAATAACTGCGCAGCCAACCACCCGCCCGCCAGCGGCCAGAACGCCCAACGTGCCGCACCAAAACCGTCGTTCGGTGCAACTGGCGTACTCATGCCCCATATGTCCGAATTATGGTGCACTGCAAAACCCCGTGCATGGTACAGATTCCGCGCTGTGATCGCACCGGTTTGGCGCAGGGTACGCACAAATGCCGTCAATGGCTCATGGCATTCGGCCAAATTGGCGGCGGCAGCGGGCCAATAATTCATTTCCGTGTTTATGTTAAGCGTGTAGTTGCCGCTCCACGGCGGCCAAAAATGGTGGCTCCATATACCTTGCAAATTCATGGGCATAGAACCGGGGCGCGACGCAGAGATCATCAAATAACGCCCGTACTGGAACAACAGTGCGAACAGCGAAGGATCATCCTCCGTTGTCTCCCACCGTGCCAAGCGTGCGGGGGTGGGATCGGCAGCCAAACGTACAGCGACGATTTTATCGGCGGCTTCAAAATGAATATCCACACGGTTGTACAACGCTTGATAATCCGCCATATGCTGCGCTTTTAATTCATCATAAGACATGGACATTGCCTTGTTCATATCCATATAGCATATGTCATGATAAGGCACAGCACCCATTTTTGGTGGAGTAAGCGCATCACAAAAATTGGTGCGCCAAGTCATACGGATCACAACGGCATTTGCATTTTCTACATAAAACACATCGCCATTCGCGCGGGTGTTCCCCCCATCCACGTCAAACTCGACCAACGCCATGAAGTGCATACCGCGTTGCGCGAGGTCGTCATTATCAGTGGGGTCGGCTTGGCCTTCCAGCATTAGGCCGCTTCCATACACAGATATTTGGGATTTTAATTGACATGCCAATCGTGCAGCAAAGGACAACGCACCAGGGGTATCGGCTTGCAAACGTATGACCAATGCCTGCGCAGGGTAGCTGATAAACGCTTCGCGCGTGTAAGTTACGCCATTTGCTTTATATTTCAATTTGCTCAATGCATCGTTAATGTCCAAGCTGCGCCGATAATCGGTGTAATCCGCGTGCGACGACGGCATTTCTAACAACAAATCACCCAAGGGCAAGTATCGTTGTGTGTTTTTTCCTAAACATTCGCGCTCGATGATATCCTGCGCTTCTTTATAATTACCCGCCAGCGACAAATCCCGTGCGCGGGTATAAGCTTCGTATGCACCGGGGATTTCGTGTGCCTGCCCGTAACCCGACCACAGCGTGTCGTCATTCAAGGCCAGCTGTTCGTGTACCGAGCCGGAGAAAACCATCGCCCCCATGCGTCCATTGCCCAGCGGCAAGGCTTCATCCCAATTTGCGGCCTCGCAGTTGTACCATAATTCCATTTTCTTCATCGCGATCTTCCTCTCTCTGCAACAGCGCAATATCCTTCTACCAACAACAACAATCCCAGCGGTACAACAATCCACCAATATCCGCGTCGCAATTCCAACCCAATAATTTCCGATGTATCTATAAACAGCGCGATAATTCGCAACACAATGCTATTTTGGATCGTGTCATTTAACGCTTGATTAACCAATGGCGCAATGCTTAAAACCACTCGCCCCATTGCCAGCATCAACCCAAACGACAATGCCATAATCACCCGCGCTCCCCATCGAAAACGCCCGAAAAATGTAAAAAAAAGCACCGCCGTCATACCCAACAGCGTTGCAAAATAAACCAGCACACTAAACAACACGCGCATACCCACACGCGCCATTACATCACTTTCTTCGAAAAGCAACGCAAAGTCCGTATCCGCTAAATTCAAGTTAATCCAACCCTCGCCGCGCTCAAAAAAAGTTGCCAAACTCAAGTTAACACCGCGTTCAATGTTTATAATTGAAAAATTCAATCGTACCGCCGGTTGAAAAAAACTTACCAAGACCACCACGCAAAGAAATAGTATCGTTGCACGATGTGGTGAAATATTTATATTTTTCAAGCACACTCCCCCTACCCAGGGATTTGTATAAATAATTATATACAAAAAAACGCACGGTGCATATAATGGCCGTGTTGTTCATCATTATTTAAGCGGAGATGATTTTATGCAATTGGCCATCATCGGCGGTGGACCCGCAGGATTATCCGCAGCCATCCGCGCGCGCGAAAAAGGCATTAAAGACGTATGGGTCATTGAGCGCAATGCCACATTGGGCGGTATTTTGAACCAGTGCATTCACCATGGGTTTGGCATACATATTTACAAAGAAGAATTGACCGGGCCGGAATACGCCCAACGACTCATTGACCGAGCCGTGGAATTGGGCGTGCATTTTGCGTTGGGCACAATGGTCACAGGGTTATCGCGCGAACGTATCGTCACTTATGTATCGCCCAAAGGAACGGTGCAGGCACAAGCCGGCGCGGTTATTTTGGCGATGGGGTGCCGCGAACGTGCACGAGGTGCGGTAGGCATCCCTGGCGGGCGTGGCGTGGGCGTATACACGGCAGGCACGGCACAAGCATTGGTAAACATGAAGGGCATTCTACCCGGCAAACGTGTGGTTATTTTGGGTTCGGGCGATATCGGTTTAATCATGGCGCGGCGTATGACGCTTGAGGGTGCCAAGGTATTGGGCGTGTATGAAATCATGCCCCATTCCGGCGGGCTCAAGCGCAATATTGCGCAGTGCCTGAATGACTACGGCATCCCCTTGCACCTGTCGCACACGGTAACGCGCACAGTGGGCTGCGCACGGTTGGAAGGCGTATATGTTGCCCCCGTGGACGAAACATTCACGCCTGACCTCACCCAAGAACGCTTCATCGAATGCGATACCCTGCTGTTATCGGTGGGATTAATTCCCGAAAATGAGCTAGCGCGTTCCATCGGTGTGTTGATGTCGCCCGCTACAGGGGGTGCGCTAGTTAACAATCGGTTGGAAACGAACATCCCCGGTGTATTTGCGTGTGGCAATGCGCTGCACGTGCATGACTTGGTGGATTACGTGACGATGGAAGCTTACGAAGCGGCTGAAAATGCGGTGGCATTTATCGCGGCGCAAACATCCATAGTATCATCGACCGATTTATCCGACGCACCTCAACCCATCCCCGTGACCCCCCTGCGTGGCGTGCGCTATGTTGTACCAGCTTCTATCATCCCCGATGGGTCGCGCACCACTTATACGCTTTCTTTCCGCAGCGACGGCGTTTATTCGCCCGCTACGGTCGAGGTGCTGGCCGACGGCAAAGTCATCCGCAGCACCGTCCAGCGCCGCGTCATCGTACCCAGCGAAATGGAACGCGTGCGCATCGTCCTGCCCGAAGCGACTAAGGAAATCGGCGTCACCATACGAGGTGTACTATGTTAGAAATTATTTGCATCAATTGCCCCGCCGGTTGCTTGATGACCGTCACCCCGGACGGAGAAGTTAGCGGCCATTTGTGCGACCGCGGTATCGACTACGCGCATGAGGAGCAAACCAACCCCACACGCAACATCACCACATCGGTACGGGTACGCGGCGGTATGTTGCCTACCCTGTCGGTTAAATCCGCCCGCCCCATCCCCAAGGGAAAGATTTTTGATGTGATGCGCGCAATAAAGAAAATTAACCCCGCCGCACCTGTCCACATGGGTGATGTGATTTTGTCCAATGCAGCCGATACGGGCGTGGACATCATCGCTACGCGGCATGTGCCCGAACGTGCGTACATCTTCGATTTGGACGGCACGCTGCTGGACAGTGCAGGTATTTGGAACATTATTAATCGTGCATTCTTCGCCAAACGCAACATCCCCTTTCCTGAGGATTATCAGCAATCAATTGGCGCGATGCCCTTCCCGGAAGTGGCGCGCTATACAAAAACACGCTTCAACTTACCCGAAACGCCCGAAGCATTGATGGAGGAATTTTTGACCGACAGCATCAACGCCTACGCCAACGACGTGCGCCTCAAGCCTGGTGCGAAAGAATATTTGCAACGTTTGCGCGCCAATGGACACAAAATGGCCGTCGCCACCGCCGCCCCACGCGAGTTGCTTACCCCCGCGTTGCAAAACCACGGTATTTACGACTTGTTCAACGCCATTTGCACCACCCAAGACGTGAGCAAGGGCAAAACCCATCCCGACATTTTCCTGCTGGCCGCTAGAAGCATCAACGCCCCTGTTGAGGCTTGCTTAGTATTTGACGATATCTTGCCTGCGATACAGACGGCCCATGCATTGGGCATGGCTACCTGTGGCCTGCGCGACGACCAGCCCGACCATGTATGGGCGCAAATACAAGCATTGGCCGATTACACACTGGTTGATTTTAAAGACGCGATGCTGTAATGCGCTTGAGCCGCGCGATGGTTTCGTGTTCGCGTTCATCCAGTTTGCTTTCTATGTATTTAATGCGTGCTTGGCTCCGTGGGATGCGAATATTCTGCAAGGCAGATGCACGCTTGCTTGTTTTACGCAAGTCTTGCTGCAACACCAGCCATTCATTTTCTGCGTCGATGTAAGCGATTAAATTTTTGACGGCAGCTTGCCAAGTTATTGTCGCTTCGTCCAATGAAACCGTCGTGCCTGCCAACGGCAAATGTGTCATTCGCCCTTTATCTGCCAAACATCCCCTTCTAATTTTTTCCACGTTATTGATGCCAATGTCTTGATGCGCGGCTTCCAATGCATCGTAGGCGCGGTTTACGGCTGCGGCGGCTTCAGCGCGGATTACGTCAATGCGCTTCTTTACCGCGCGCAGGGTGATTTGCAACGCTTGCCGCTTTAACTCAAGCAGATCGTATCCGCGTTGCGCCATTTTTAATTCTTGCTTCAATCGCATTAATTCAGTCTTCATTTTAACACCGCCTTCACGCATATCCATATTTTGCCGCGCATATTATTTATACGGTGACGAAAATTAAACCCGAATAAAAACATATGCACACGGGAGGGATAGATATGCCATCAGTTGGTATGGTTTCTAACGACGGGCACAGGATGACGCGTGCTTTTTTGCATTTGTGCGGGGGCGCGGCTAGTTGCTACCATATTACCGAACAGCAACCCAACGGCCCCAAGATAAACGTATTGGTAGCCGACGCGCCTACGCCGGTGTTGGCAACCGTAGCACCGCGCCTTACACCCAACGACTACCTCATCGTCAACGCCGACGATACAAACATATTTAACGCGCTGGGGCACACCCGCGCCAAGATTATCACCTACGGATTTAATTCACGCGCGTGTATTACGGCCAGCAGCGTCAGCGAGGACGGTTTGCAAGTGTGCATACAACGCGCTTTTGTGGACATGGAAGGACAAACCCGCACCCCGCAGGAATTTACCTCTCCTGTAACGTCTTTGGGCGCGGCAGCGGCATGGGCAGTTATCGGTTCGCAATCTGCCGGTTCTAATCTTTCAAATGCTTGAATAAATTTTACAAGCACTGATGAACCGAAGGGATGGATTTACATGGAACACGGCAACAATTTTATTGACATTGGCGGGTGTATTTGCTCCGACCTTACCTTTAGCCACGAGATTTATTCCGAAGGATTTTACCGCTTTGACGTAGAAGTTGCGCGGCTTAGCGGCAGTGCTGATGTACTGCCCGTAACCGTCAGCGAACGCATCATTGACCGCGTAGCCATGGTTCCGGGTGCATACTTGCGCTTGTCGGGGCAGATCCGCTCTTACAATAATTATGTCGAAGCGGACCGCCGCAACAAACTCGTTCTCACCATTTTCGCCCGCGATGTAGAAATCTTGGCCGCGCCCGACAGTAAGGCCAATGATGTATACCTCAACGGTTATATTTGCAAACCGCCGGTGTACCGCACCACCCCCTTTGGCCGCGAAATTGCTGATTTATTGGTGGCCGTTAACCGCTCGTACAAAAAATCCGACTACATACCCTGCATCGCTTGGGGTCGCAACGCGCGCTTTGCGGGTAAACTGACAGTGGGGGATAACATTGGCATTTGGGGGCGCATGCAAAGCCGCATCTACCAAAAAAAGCAACCCGATGATACCGTATTGGAAAAAACCGCTTACGAAGTGAGCGTCGCCAAAGTCGAAGTGGCCCTGCCGGCGGATACCGAGGAAATGCCGGCGGATGATAATTTTTGATTATATTTTGACATTCACAATACATGTATGCTATTTTGCCCCCATCTAATAACGACGGGGGCTAAAGCATGTCAGACACTTCTTGCTAACCAATCGGCATGATTGAACAGTAATGCGAATCGTTGAAGATTCGCCGCGGGCAACCGCCTGTTTTGTCGTGCCAACGCAAGAATGTGTTGATTTCAGCTTGTATCACGCGTCGCATTACTCCGTTGGGGCTTGCCGTGTGTTTTTATGAGCCGCGAGAATTCACTTCTTGCGGCTTATTTTTTATTTAGCGATACCACAGGAGGAAAGTATAATGGCATTGATTAACGTATCCAACCTAACTTTCGCCTACGAAGGCAGTTATGACAATATATTTGAAGATGTAAGCTTCCAAATAAACACGGATTGGAAACTGGGTTTCACAGGGCGTAATGGACGCGGCAAGACGACATTTCTCAACTTATTGCGAGAGATATACGAACACAACGGCTCCATCACCGCGCCCGTACAATTTGAATATTTCCCCTACAATGTGCACGATACGGCGCAGATGACGGAAAATATGATTGGCGAAATTTGCACCGATTACGAGGATTGGCAATTGCAACGCGAACTGTCCTTGCTGGAAGTGAACGATGACATACTACGCCGCCCTTTCCGCACCCTGTCCAACGGCGAGCAAACGAAAGTCCTGCTCGCTGCGCTATTCTTAAACGAAAACCGCTTCCTGCTCATTGACGAGCCCACCAACCACTTGGATCAACACGGGCGCGGCATCGTTAGCCGTTATTTGAATGGCAAGAAGGGCTTTATTTTAGTATCGCATTACCGCGCGTTTTTGGATGGTTGCATCGACCATGTCCTGTCCATCAACCGCGCCAACATTGAAATCCAGCGCGGCAATTTCTCCTCTTGGTGGGCAAACAAAGAAATGCGTGACCATTTCGAGTTGGCTGAAAATGCGAAGTTAAAAAAAGACATCAAACGCATGGAAGCCGCCGCCCGCCAAAGCACCCAATGGGCAGACAAAGCTGAATCATCAAAGATGGGTAAAGGTGCCGCTGCAGCCCGCAAGAAAGGCCACGTAGGCGCAGGCACCAAGGAATACAAGGCCGAAAACCCCGCAAGATGCAGCAACGTCGCAAAAATCTGGAACGCCGCCAAGACGCCGCAATCGAAGAAAAATCCACCCTGCTCAAAAACCTGGACCGCACCGACGATTTGAAAATTGTTCAACCTATTAGCCACACTAATAGGTTGGTTACGCTTGACGACGTGTCCATCCGGTACGGAGACAAAATCGCCTGCCGTGATGTAAACTTCTCCATTGAACGCGGTGACCGCATCGCTCTACAGGGCAAAAACGGCTCCGGCAAGTCTAGCGTCATCAAGTTAATCATGGGCGAGAACATCCAACACACGGGCAGCGTCACCCGCGCCAGCCAACTGCGGATATCCTACGTATCGCAAGACACCTCGTTTCTGCGCGGCAACCTTACCGACTACGCGCATGAATATGGTATCGATGAAAGTTTGTTCAAAGCGATACTACGCAAGCTGGATTTTTCGCGCACGCAATTTGACAAAGACATGCAAACCTTCAGCGGCGGCCAAAAAAAGAAAACGCTCATCGCCAAGAGCCTATGCGAAAAAGCACACCTGCTTATATGGGACGAGCCATTAAACTTCATAGATGTCCTGTCGCGCATGCAAATTGAGGAATTGCTGCTGACGCACAAACCCACGATTTTGTTCGTGGAACACGACCATATCTTTTGCGGAAAGATTGCTAATAAAACGATGTGTTTGTAACAATGCCTTGATAATCTTTTACTTCTTGAGTATTATGGGATGAAATATCATATTCAATCATTTGAAAGAAATTACCCGCCAAACTATTTGACAATCAACAAACCCATATGCTACACTCCGTGCCAAGCAGAAGAGCCTCTTCTCACCCCGCGCCGCTTTGCGTGCTACAGGGTCGTTAGCGCAAGAACCTTTCTATATTATTTAGGAAGCCGTGCGTTATTTTGAAGTGGGCGATGATGCCCACTTATTTTTTTGGCTTTAATAAAGCTTGAAAAGATATAGTTGATAAAAATTCCGTTAAAGCGGAATTACCCCGTTCTTAATTGCGGGTGAAGCGTTTCGCAATTGTGAACTAGTAACAATTGTTCATTGGTAACAACGAAAGGAGTTGAGTCAGCATCACCGATTTAATGATTAACGAGCAAATCAGGGACAAAGAAGTGCGCCTTATCGACTCGGACGGCACCCAAATGGGCATCGTCGCGGGCAAAGATGCCCAACGCATGGCCGATGAAAAGCGTATGGACCTGGTTAAGATTTCGCCTACGGCGGTACCGCCGGTGTGCAAGATCATGGACTATTCAAAGTTCCGTTTCGAGCAGTCCAAAAAAGAAAAAGAAGCCCGCAAAAAACAACGGACGATAGACATCAAGGAAGTGCGCCTATCCCCCAACATCGACACGCACGACGTGCAAGTCAAGATGAAAAAAGCCATTGAATTCCTCAAAGGCGGGGACAAGGTCAAAGTCACCATACGCTTCCGCGGCCGCGAACTGGGCCGTACCGAAGGTGGATTCGTCATCATGAACGACTTCGCCGCCAAACTGGCGGAGTTGGGCAACATCGAAAAAGCCCCCAAAATGGAAGGCCGCTCGATGGCGATGTTTATCGCACCCAAACCCATTCAGAAAGACCAAAAAGAACAAAAGGAGTAGGTTACGATGCCAAAATTAAAAACCAAAAAAGCCGCCGCCAAACGCTTCAAAGCCACCGGCACCGGCAAATTCAAGCACCCCAAAGCAGGCAAGCAGCATATCCTTGGTAAAAAAAGTCCCAAACGTAAAATGACCCTGCGCAAAATGGGCATGGTGGACAAAACCAACGAGGCCGCCGTGCGCGCAATGATGCCGTATGCCTAAGCAAAACGCGCAGCAAATCTAATTTTTAGGAGGACTTTATCATGGCAAGGATAAAAGGCGCCCTGGGCGCAAAAAAGAAGCACAAACGCACGCTTAAATTAGCCAAAGGCTACGTAGGAGCCCGCAGCAGACAATATAGAGTCGCAAAACAAGCTGTCATGCGCGCCATGGCATCGCAATTCGTAGGCCGCAAACAAACCAAACGCGAATTCCGCCGCCTGTGGATTACCCGTATTAATGCGGCAGCCCGCCTGCACGACCTCAGCTACAGCCAATTTATGTTTGGCCTCAAACAAGCCGGCATCAACATCAACCGCAAAATGCTGGCTGAAATGGCCGTCAACGACGCAGCCGCGTTCGGCCAACTGGCCAAAGTAGCATCCGGGCAATAAATCCCACACACCCCCCACAATTAACCAAGACAAAATAAAACGCAAAATTTAGGGACTTCCCTCAAATTTTGCGTTTTTTGTATAAATTCTGAAAATTTTACAGATAATATAAATTATTACTCCGAGCAGCCAAATATCGGAGTAATTTAAACCATGACAATTTATAGCTGTGGCTATATTTAAGGAGGCAACATCGTGAAAGCAACAGGCATTGTGAGAAGAATAGACGATTTGGGGCGGGTAGTCATCCCCAAAGAAATACGCCGCACCCTACGCATACGCGAAGGCGACCCACTGGAAATCTTCACCGACCGGGAAGGCGAAATTATCCTGAAAAAATATTCCCCCATCGGCGAATTGGGTAACTTCGCCAAAGAATATGCAGAAAGCTTATCCCAATCGTCAGGTCATATCACCTGCATTGTAGACAAAGACCAAATAATCGCCGTATCAGGCGGCGCACGCAAGGAATTTCTCGAAAAAAACATCTCTCCCGCGCTAGAAAAAATGATTAACCAACGCTCCACCCTATCTGCCAGCCGCAACGACCCCTCTTTCATCCCCATCATCGAAGACGACGACCCCTCCACCTATTCCAATGAATTCATCGCCCCCATCATCGCCGAAGGTGATGTACTAGGAGCCATCGTATTCCTCTCGCCCGATAAAAAAATGGGTGAAGTCGAAGGCAAACTTGCACTAACCGCCGCAGGTTTCCTAGGACGGCAGATGGAACAGTAAACAGCAATACACCCGTTGAAAGTGTACCGACAAAATGGTACACTTTTTTTGTAGAAAATTATTAAACAACAATAAAGGAAGAAGGGCATCATGTACGAATTAAATCACATCTTAGAAACTCTCTTATCCCCCGAAGGCTGCCCGTGGGATCGCGAACAGACCCATGAAAGTCTCATCCCATGCATGTTGGAAGAAGCGCAAGAAGCCATAGATGCTATAAAATCGAAAAATATGGTTAACCTACAAGAGGAACTGGGCGATGTGCTGTTGCAAGTAGTTTTTCACGCAAAATTAGCGGAAATGGCGGGGATTTTCACCTTGAAAGACGTGGTCCGGGGTTTGTGCGACAAGTTGATACGACGGCACACGCACGTATTCGGTGACGAAAAAGCGTCCAATGCGGAAGAAGCCCTGCGAATTTGGCAGAAAAACAAGTAAATTCCTTGACAAACGTAAAAGAAGCGTTTATAAATAGCCCCAGCGGAGCCGCGGAGGCCTTCCGCAGGCATAATTATAAGGAGGAAACACAATGAACAAAACGGAACTCATCGCGGCGATCGCTGCAAAGTCCGAACTGACCAAGAAAGACGCAGAAAAGGCGCTGGCCGCCTTCGAAGCAACCGTAACCGAAGTATTGGTAGCAAATGGCCGCGTACAACTCGTAGGCTTTGGCACATTTGACGTAGCCGAGCGCGCCGCACGTGATGGCCGCAACCCCCAAACCGGTGCAAAAATGAAGATTAAAGCTTCCAAATCTCCCCGTTTCAAAGTCGGCAAAAAACTGCGTGACGCCGTAAACGCAAAAAAGAAATAATTTAATTCTACAAAAATAAATGTTACAAATCCGTTGCAAACCCTTGCAACGGATTTTTTTTGTTATATAATGCCAATATCCGACATTTTACGTCATATATAAATAGAACAGACGAAAATGCAAAATACTTGGAGGTTTGTTGTGAAGAAACGTACATATCAGATTTTGGCGGCACTTGTGCTGCTAGCGGCGCTATTTGTCGCATCGGCGTTGACGGTAGCGGCCGCACGTCCGGTTAACCTTAACGTAAATGGAAACATGATGGCTTGGCAATACCAAGAACCCATACGCGTAGACGGTCGTGTTTTTGTACCGTTCCGCGAATTTACTGAATCATTGGGTGGATATGTGGGCTGGCATTCGGGCCATCGCCAGGCATCGCTTTTTTATGGCAACCATGTGTTAGTATTGACCATTGGCAGTAATATCGCACGTTTAAATGGATACAATATCCCCCTTGATTATCCGCCATTCCTATTAAACGGGCGCACAATGATTCCGCTGCGCTTTGTCTCCGAAGCATTTGGTTATAATGTAGGATGGGAAACATCCAGCAATACCGCATTCGTTATGTTTCCGGGTGCCGGTCATACAACAGCACCGCCAGCAAGTAACACCGGCGATTTACCTTTTATACCCCTACCCCCAAATCCTCCTGCGCAAACAACTCCACCGGCAACAACGACGGCCGCAACAACAGCACCCGTAACACCAGCGCCTACACTACCCCTTGCAACAACTGCTGCTACCGCACCAAACAACAATTCAGATACGGCTTTTATCAGAAATATTTCACGTGCTCCCATCCCATTCGAAAATCATCCCGAAACAACGATTGTAGCACTGCGGACTCCCGCAGATACAAATTCGTTATCATATATAGTTGAAGCGCGTTCTGCGATTACATCGGTGACGTACTTTGTGTTGGACAATCGATTAATCGTGGATATTCACCGTTCGATTTCTACCTTGGTGGGGCCGTTTTATGTACCCAATGGGTTATTCGTATCAGAATTGAGATATTCGCAATTTTCACGAGATCCAAATGTTACGCGGTTAGTTTTCCATGTAACCGATGCGTTGGATTTTTCTTTGTCATTGTCCAATGACCGCCGCTTTTTAACCATCGAATTTCATCAAAAATTTATCACCAACCTTGCGCTGCATACGAATATGGGCGTCGATGCACTGATTATCGGCGGCAATCAATCCCCTACACTGAGCTATACAATGGATGCAGCAAATCGCCGCTTGATTGTAGATAGCGATAGTGCTTTGTTGTTATATTCCGGTGTGACGATTAACGACGCGACATTTGTATCACGTGTTACAACTGGCACTCGCGCAAATGGCTTGGCTTTTATGCATGTTTATTTTGCGTGCGGCATTAGCTTGCCCCGTGTTGGTTCATTTACCAACCGCGACAATAGCACGATGTTAATGTTTTATCATGCCATAAACGGCATAACCTATGTACCGGAAAGACGCGCTCTGCGAATTTGCCGCGCCAATGGATTTACAATGAATACCGCACAAGTCCAACACCGCGATGAATATTTATTAAATCGTTACACGTTAACATTGCCGTCATTATCAGTACCATTGGCACAAGGAATTGCCCCTGCCGGTGACGGATTTGTGAATTCATTTATCATAACGCGGGATGCACAAGGCGTTACGCATATCGTTTTTGACACCGCACGCGTTGTGCGATTTGTTGTAGAAGAAACACCCACTGCTTATTACATCATTGCAAGATTGCCACGCGAAATGTATTCGATGGTCGTTGTTATCGACCCGGGGCATGGCGGCAACGACCCTGGTGTGACGCGTAACGGAGTACACGAAGCCAACTTGGTATTAACTGTCGCACAAAAATTAACATCGCTACTGAACCAGCACGATAACATTGCTGTATACCAAACACGCCATGGCAACACGAACTCCAGCATGTTATGGCGTGCGCAATTTGCCGAATGTGTCGGCGATATTTTTATCAGCATCCACGCGAACGGATTTTCAAACCCTGCCGTCCATGGCATTGAAACACATTACACCATCAGCGACGGTGAAGCGGGATTGGCTTTTAATAGCCGTAACTTGGCGCAGATTGTACAGCGTAACATGATTGTTACCACCAGTGCACACAACCGAGGGTTATTTCGATCGCCGCAATTCCCGGTGATACGTGAGGCGAACACAACTCCTGCAGTTATTGCAGAAATTGGATTTTTTACCAACACGGCCGAATTTACACGTCTAACGACAGCAAATTACCAATGGCAAATTGCACGGGGCTTGTACAACGCGATATTGGAAGCGCACGGCATTATCGGGCGATAAACACAGCTTATTTGATTGGCGGCGTATATGTTTCGGAATAATACGGGCAATCTACGTCATGTACGGTGAAGGTGTGGGATGTCATAGCCGGCAATTCACGTAGATTGCATTTGCCGTCTTGCTGATAAAAACACATATGTGTACAATTGATGTCCATTAAGTACCTCCGCTCATTTTTTAATTTTAATCACTTGAACCCTTGGGGCGTTGTTCCGAGGGTTTTTTATGTTTTCGCTTTGTAGTTTGCGTGATAAAAAATTATCTATGCACGGCGTTGTCTTTCTGCAAAATCCGTGTTATTTTGTCATTAAAATACAACGCTTAATTCCGAAAGGAGCATTTTCGATGCAAAATGAAAATCCCGCACCGGTCAAGTTCGCATGGATACCATTCAAAAAAAGTTTGAGTAAAGAGGAATTTAGTTGGGTGTTGTACGATTGGGCCAGCCAGTCGTATGTCATGATTGTCATGACGGTGATCATGTCTATGTTTTTTGTGGAGGCGACCAACCGCGCCGGGGTGGATAATGCCAGCGTGTATTGGTCGTTTACTACATCGGCCAGCATGATTGTGATTGGTATACTGGCGCCCATTATCGGCACGCTGTCTGGATACAAGGGCAAGAAGAAGATGTTATTTACCTTGTTTATGGTGCTGGGTTTGGTGGGCACCTTTGGCAAGGCGTTTATCCCTGAGGCGTGGTGGCCGGTGATGTTGGCGGTTTACTTTGTGTCCAGTGTGGGGTATGCGGGCAATACAAAGGTTTACGACACTTTCCTGGTGGACGTAACGGATAACAAACGCATGAATTGGGTATCGAGCCTAGGGTTTGCCTTCGGGTACATAGGCGGAGCGATACCCTTTATTATTAGCTTGCCACTGGTGGTATTGGTGCTGTTGGGCGTCATTGACATGGATATCATGATTGCTTACCGAGTGGCTTTTGGTATTGCTACGGTGTGGTGGCTCATTTTCATGCGCCCGTTTATGAAAAATGTACAGCAAAAAATCGGCACCGATGTGGAACCGCAATATGTACGCAAGAGTTTTATCCGTATTTGGACGACGGCCAAGGAAATCGCCCAGCAGAAGTCAATTTTAATTTTCTTGATCGCGTTTTTCTTGTATTCAGATGGTGTGGGTACGATTATCCGCATGGCGGTTATCTTTGGCGCGGAAATTGGCATCGATGAAATGACATTGCTGATTGTGCTGTTGGTGACGCAATTTGTGGCCATGCCGTTTGCGGTCCTGTATGGGAAGCTGTCACAAAAGTACGGCGCTAAGTTTATGATTTATGTAGCCATTGGTACGTATTGCGTAGTTTGCGGTATTGCGTTGTTTATGAGCCCCACGCGGTCGGATGCGCAACTGCGTGCATTGTTCTGGGGATTGGCGATGCTGATTGGTACGGCGCAGGGAGGTATACAGGCGTTGTCACGCTCGTACTTTGCGCGGATTATCCCCAAAGAAAAATCAAATGAGTATTTTGGATTTTATAATGTTTGTTCTCGTTTTGCGTCCATGATTGGCACGGCGATGTTTGGTGTGATTGCCATGATTACGGGTTATTCGCATTATGGCATTGCGGGCGTGGCAGTGCTGTTTATTGTGTCGGCAATGATTTTCAAGTTTGTGCCAAATGACAGGACGCTGTTGACAGAGGAATCGTCATGAGCTTCGCGATGAACGCCGAACGGACTTATTTACAAAACGGCGGCGTGGATGTGATGGGGTTTGATGATTTTTATCCCGGCGGGCACCAATCGGGCGTGAGTATTATCATGCATGGCAACCGCGTGGCTACTTGTGGCGAGTTGAAATTTACCGACCGCGCCGATGGCTGGGGTTGGGAAGCAGAGCAAGGCGAACGCGAAATGGGCGCGGACTACATCAAAACGCCACTGCATTACCAAAACACCCGCACCGGCGATCGTTTCGATTTCACCGTTACCATCAAGGCCGACGGAGCAGCGGTGCGCATCGTGTCTGAATGGGAAGCGCCCGTGCCTGCGGGTTGCGGATTGCAACTTCGGCTCGAGCTATTCCCCGGTACGTTGTTCGGCAAGCCTTGGCTGATGGACGGCAAGGAGGGTATTTTCCCGGATGCGGCCAACGGGCCTGTCGATGCCCCTTATGCCACAGGCCGCAAGCTGGTGGTACGCCCCGATTGCGATTACAACCGCTTGACCATCGAAACAATGGGCGCGGATTTGTGCTTGATTGACGAACGGATGGTGAACAACCAAGGATGGTTTTATATCAGCGCGTTGGCGGAACCGGGTGTGAATAAAATCGAATGGCGCATCACGCCCAACGTCGTGGAAGGTTGGCTGCACACGCCCGTGGTGCAAACATCGCAAGTGGGCTACCACACCAACCAGCCCAAAATTGCCATCATTGAACTCGACAAACGCGATACGAAACGTGAAAAACTCGCGCTTTATCGCATTGATGAAAACGGTACGAAGGAATGTTTCACGGCTGTGGGCAGCGAGTGGGGGCAATTTCTTCGTTACAATTATATAAAATTCGACTTTACGCACGTGCGCGAGGCGGGTTTGTACAAGGTTATTTACGGCACGCAGGCTTCTTCGATTTTCCGAATTACTGCGGATGTGTATGACCGTGGCGTGTGGCAGCCGGTGTTGGAGTATTTCTTGCCGGTGCAGATGTGCCATATGCGCGTGGTGGAAAACGCCCGCATTTGGCACGGATATTGCCACCACGACGATGCGTTGATGGCACCGATTAATCACGTACACTTTGACGGATATGAACAAGGCCCTTCTACATTATGTAAATACCAACCCGGCGAGCATGTGCCCGGACTCAACGTGGGCGGTTGGCACGACGCGGGCGATGACGACTTGCGCATAGATTCGCAAGCGCCGGAGTGTTACATTTTGGCGCTCGCTTACGAAAGCTTCGGCATCGACTACGATATGACCACCATCAACCAAGAAACCCGCATTACCGAAATCCATAAACCCGACGGTAAAAACGACATCCTCCAACAAGTGGAGCATGGGATGCTTTCTGTTATTGGCGCGTACCGTGCGCTGGGGCGTTTGTACCGCGGCATCATCACAAATAAAATGGCGCAATACGTCCTCATGGGTGACCCCGCCATGCAAACCGATAATATCCCCGGCAATGAAGACGACCGCTGGGTATTCACTGAAGATAACCCCACACGCGAATTAACCGCCGCTGCCTGTATCGCCGCATCAGCCCGTGTACTGCAGGGTTTCAACGACGTGTTGGCCGCGCAAGCATTAGAAGCCGCTCGCGAATTATTCACCATTACCCGCGTGGAGGATGACCACGCCAAAGCCGCCAAAGTCCACGCCGCCGTCGAACTTTTCCTGACCACCGGCGAGCCGCAATACAAGGATTTTGTATTAAGCGAAACGGATTTTGTGGCGAGCAGGTTATGGCAATTGGGCTGGATTATTGGCCGCTTTGATAAAACCATCGCCAACCCCACCTTCTCCGCTGCCATCCGCGCCGCGCTGCCGGCATTAAAAAGGCACCTCGATGAACGAAGTGCCGAAACACCTTACGGCATCCCTTACCGCCCGCATATTTGGGGCGCGGGTTGGGATATCCAACGGCTGGGGTACGAATACTACTTCCTGCACCGCGCATGGCCGGATATTTTCCCGCCTGACATGGTGTACAACGCGCTCAACTTTGTGCTGGGTTGCCATCCCGGATCCAACAGCATGTCCTTTGCATCGGGTGTGGGTGCTAAGTCCGCGTTGGTCGCTTACGGCTGGAACCGCGCCGATTGGTCATGGGTGCCCGGCGGGGTCATTTCCGGCACGGCGTTGATACGGCCGGACTTCCCCGAATTGTTGGTGTGGCCGTTCCTTTGGCAGCAGACAGAATATGTCATGGGCGGCGGGTCGTCGCATTATATGTTTTTGGTGTTGGCAGCGCAGCAGATTGCGGGTGGGGTGTAAGAGAAAAGACAAGACCTCGGGGCGCTGCCCCGAACCCTGCAAGGGGCGACTCGCCCCTTGACCCCTGTTCTGGCTTCGCCGTCACTCGATAATGGATCGTGCTAATTTAAAACCGCGCAACTTTCGGCGCGGTTTATTTATATTTTTGTGAGTTATAACAATTTAATTCCTGCTGCTGCGCACGCTTTTCGCATTTGTTCCGGCCATACGGATGCTTGTACTTCACCTACATGGGCTTTGCTTAGCAGCCATTGGCAAATTCTTGATTGGCCTAGGCCGCCGCCTACGGTTTGGGGTAGTTTGTTTTGCAAGACGGCTTGGTGATATGGCAGGGTTAGGCGGTCGGTTGCGTCGCGTTTTTCGCATTGGCGTTGCAGAGTGGCTGCGTCTACGCGCACGCCCATGGAGCTGATTTCCAACACCGCATCCAGCGTGGGGAAGTGTAACAAGATGTCGCCGTTCATGGTCCAATCGTCATAGTCGGGGGCGCGGTCGCCGTTATTGCCAATTTTGGAAAGGAATACCGCACCATGCTTGCGGGTGATTTCATTTTCGCGGCCTTTGTCATCCAACTGGTCGCAAGTTGCCACCAGTTGATCATACGAAATCACAAATAATTTTTCGGGCAATGCGGGCACTTCGATGTTAAAGCGGGTACGTACTTCTTCGGCTAGCTTACGGATTAGCGTGTAAAGCTCGTTTGCGTAGTGGATGCAAGTGTCCAAGTTTCGTTCGTTGGGCGTGATGACGCGTTCCCAATCCCATTGGTCCACGTAGATGGAGTGCGTGTTGTCCAGCACTTCATCGCGGCGGATGGCGTTCATTTCGGTAAAAATCCCCTGCCCCACGCCGAAGCCGTACCGCTGCAATGCTACGCGCTTCCACTTGGCCAGCGAATGCACGATTTCGATTTCGCACCCCATGTCGGGCACTTCGAAGGCGACGGGTCGCTCCTTGCCGCTTAGGTTGTCATTCTCGCCGCTGGCGGGAAGTACGAACAAAGGCGCAGACACGCGCGTCAAGCCAAAATCTTTTTCCAACGCCTTGTGAAACCACGAACGGATGAAGCGGATGGCGCGTTGTGTGTCCATGACATCCAGCGACGGACGGTAGTTGGGCGGGATTTGCAATTGCATTACGACAGCTCCTCAATAATTTTGGTCGCTACGGCGTCGGGCGGTAAGTTTTGTGTGTTGATGCGGGTTTCGTGGGGTAGCAATGGGCGTGTGGTGAGCAAGCGATTGGTTTGAATCGCTTCTTGCCAATCGTCAAAGGAATTTCCGTTGTCGCGCGTTAGAATCCGCTGCTTGATCGTTTCATCCTCGGCAAACAGCGTAAACAAACGATAATCCAGCCCGCGAAAAACTTCAGGCAGTTGTAAAATTTGGCTGTCAAAATTGATGTCCGTGATGAGGATGTTTTTGAAACCGTGACGTGCGTAGTTTTTGACCACGAGGACGAGGTTCTCGAAGCTGATTTCGGTTTCTTGTTCCCATGTGATGGATGTGTGTGGGTTCAATTTTTGAAATTCGGGAATCCACCCGAACTCAAACCACGGCGTTTGTAATTTTTCGTGCAACAGCTTGGCCGTGGTGGACTTGCCACTGCCGGGTGCGCCGTGAACGACGATGATTTGAGGATACACCATGCGTTATGCTTCCAAGTGGAAACTCGCAAGATCAATTTCCGTACCCGGCAAGAAGATGAAGATGAGCGTGCCGCGCCCGCGCAGGGGCGTTTCCAGCGACAATGTGGCAGGCGCATAATCGGCTTGCGCGGGTACGGTTAGGAGGTTAACCACATCGGTGCCGTCGTCCGGCGAAAATACCATACGGATGTCGTTACCGCGGTTGGAGCGCCACGCCAACGTTATGCGCCGCGCTTCATCTGCGCCGAAGTCCAACCCGGTGAAGGTTATGGTCACGTTGTTGCCGATTTTTTCTACAGAATCGGTCTTCACTTCAAAAGAATCGCCGTAAATGCCGTCATTTTGGGCGAAGCAAATCTGCGCAAACGCACGTTGCGGCGCGGCGAACAGGAAACCCTTGATATGCACCTTTCGGCGGAAAATCAAGCACAATGTGCGCACGCCCGTGAGTTTTTGCGGTAGGGTATAGGTGACTTCCTTGTACGTATTCCACTGCGAGCCTTTGTCGTAATGGGCGGTATATAGATGTGTGCCGCCGTCTTTGGGCATTCCGTCAAAGATTTCAAAATCAAACGGACTGCCATCGAGCGGGAACAGCCAAAACGTGACCGTGTCCGACCCATACGCGCCAAAGTCCACATCGGCGAAACCCACATGGCTGTCGCCGTCGCGCAGGGTGGCCACGCCGCGGTCGTTGCCGTTGCCCATCAAGGCATTACTGCGGTTGTGCAGCCCGCCGGAGAGGAATTCATACGGGTTTAAAAACGGCTTGCCGTACCCTGCCAGCGTAATGGGTAGCAAGGAAATTAAATCCGCGTGAGGTTTGCCGTTGGTCACGCTGCACCGCACGAACAATTCGCCGTCGCCTTTGGGAGCGAATTGCACGGACACGCCGGTGTTGTCGCCGATCCATGCCGCCAACGGGGAATCGATGCCGCCCGCGTCGGTGATGCGCCAGGATAACGCATCGGTACAAGTGGCATCGGCGGGGTGGATTTTCGCCGTGATGACAAAATCCTCGCTCTGCATTAATTCAATCTTGCGCACGGGAATATCGGTGGAGTCGATTTCAAAATGGATGACAGGTTCTGCGTCGCTGTGGCGTTTAATAATCGCCAGCAACTTGCCGCTGAACATACGGCGGCTGTGCATGTTCACGCCCTGCGCGGGTTGGTATAGGTCGTAGTCGGAGCTGTCGCCGTTGTCCAATGCCAGCAGCGTACCGCCTTCCACGCGCACGATTACACGATTATTGGCGTTTTCTACGGGGTGGTCGTCGGCATCCACGGCATAAATTTCTACGAAGGTTAATTCGCCGTAGTGTGTGCGTTTTCCGTACACTTCCACTGCATCGCCGAAGCTGCGCCGCGTAGTTTCCATTACGATATTGCCGTCATGGTCGTATGCCACGGCCTTAATTTCGCCCGGTACATAGGGCACGTGGTAGTCAGTGGTCAAGTCGGGGGTGCGCTTGCCTTGCGACACGCCGTTGACAAACAGCTCCACGCTCGGTGCATTGGACGCGATACGCACATCAATCGGCTGGCCGGGGTTCCAATCCCAATGGGGAAAGAGGTGCAGCGTGGGGCGGTCCTCGAACTTCACCCACCCCGCTTGGTAGATATAAAACGAATCTTTTGGGAAACCCGCCGTGTCAATTTGACCGAAATAAGAATTTTTCGTGTGGTAGGGCGTAGGCTCGCCGATGTAATCAAAGCCCGTCCAAATAAATTGCCCCAGCGCGAACGGTGCATTGCGGTGGTCGATGATGCAGGCCTCTGGGCGCTTTGCTCCCCAACTGGTGGTGGAGTTACCCAACGATGAGCATTGTAAGTCGTCATCACTCAAAATCGACTTCGCTAGCGGGAAGTGGTAGATGCCACGGCTTTGCACGGTGCTGGCCGTTTCGCCGCCGTAGATAATCCAGTCGGGATGCTTGGCGTGGTGGTCGTGGTACAAGTATTCCGCATAGTTGTAACCAATCAACTTGATGATGTCGGCGCATTTTTGCGTATTTTCCCACGGCATGTAGTTGGAGCAAAGCGTGGGCAAGGCGTTACGGCGCGGGTCATGCTTGGCCACTTCGTTCATGAGGAATTGCATCGTGGCGGAGCCGTCCTCGAAGCTGGCGTGCGTATCGTAAATTTCGTTGCCTACGCTCCACATGACCAGCGACGGGCAGTTGCGGTCGCGCCGCACCCACGCAGCCACATCACGCACCGCCCAATCGTCGAAGAACCGCGCGTAGTCGTAAGTTGTTTTGCTGCGCCGCCACATGTCAGTGATTTCCGATTGCACTAAGAAACCCATTTCGTCCGCCAGTTCCATGAAAACGGCGGCAGGCGGGTTGTGCGCGGTGCGAATGGCGTTGACACCCATGTCGCGTAAAATATCGAGTTGACGTCGCAAGGCATCTTTGCTCACCGCCGCGCCCAGCCCCCCCAAGTCGTGGTGCTGGCACACGCCGAATAATTCCACACGACGGCCATTCAAAACAAAGCCGTCATCCGGCGACACAGAAAACGCGCGGAAGCCAATACGGGTGCGCGCGGTGTCCACAATGACACCATCCACGCACAACTCCGACACCAACGTATAACAACGCGGATGATTGATATCCCACAAATTGGGCGCATCGGCGCATTTTAATAATGATGAAACCACAAAACATTCCGGTGCCACCTCAACATGCGCTTCGGAATCATCTTCCAAAAGCGACATTCCTTCTATTTGATGACGCACCTCTACACTCAATTCATCATCCACTTCTGCAGAAGCAAGCAAGCACACTTCTGCATCTACGTTCACTTGCCACACGCCATTGACTTTCGCCGCCGCTGCATATACGCCATCCTGCATAAAGTACGCCGCGCCCTTCGTCACCAGCCAACAATCGCGATAAACCCCCGCGCCGCTGTACCACCGCGAGTTGGGCGATTGGTAATTAACCGTTAGCAAAATTTCATTTGCGCCATCATGTAAAAACGGCGTTATTTCATGCGAAAACACCGTATATCCATGCTTCCATTCGCCCACCAAAGCGCCGTTTACATACAACGCTGAGTCCTGATACACGCCGTCAAAGCGCAGCCAAACATGCGCGTCGGGCAAGCCACCCGTGCAGTCTAATGTCTTACGATATTTGCCCACGCTTGTTTTGTATAAATTTTTCGTGTCGGAAATGAGCCAGTCGTGGGGCAATTCCACGCTGCGCCAAACCGCATCCCCTTCTAATTGAAACTCCCAGCCGTCGTTGAACAATTTTTCCATAACCAGCCCTCCAAATCAATTTTTATTCATATCAGGGTCGTTACACGATATTAATTTTTTCATCAATTTATTAATGTTGCCCACCACAACATCGCCCGTGAAGCGACTTTTCCGTGTGCCTTGGCGAGCGTTCAACTGTTCCGCCTTTTTGTATATATAGGGCAAGTCATCGGTACCGTGCGCAAACACCTTGTCCAATAACCGCTTGCCCCGGTCATATCCCGATTGCAACATATAAGCAATCGACTGCTTGTCAAACGAAAATGAATTCTTGATAAAACGATCATCAATAAAATTAATTTTTATCAGCTTCTTGTCAAATTCTTCGTTGTCAAACATTACGTTGCCGTTATCAAAATGCACCACGATGGCGTAATCGATCGGATGCTTGACCATCGGCTTGACGGGAATGTTGTCAATCAATCCGCCATCGGCATACCGCTGTCCGTTCACCTTGACCGCCCGCACAAACATAGGCATCGCCACGCCCGCACGCAAAAAATCGCGTACCTGCGCTGGTTCCGCGTTCTTCAAATCAATATAGTCCAGCACCAGCTTGGAATAATTAAAGCATGTTATGTAAAAGCTATGATTTGGATGCACCGCATCCTTCACCAAATCATCAATCACACCGGTGATAAACCGCCCCGACAAATATTGCGTCGTAAACGCTTTAAACCCCTTAAAATCTGACGCGCCCCACATACGCGTTGCCACGTCCAGCTTGTCCTGTATAAATCCATACGCATTCAACGCTCCAATCGACGACGCACTCATACAGACAACATCATCCGGGGAAAAATATTCGCGCATCGCCTTCAACACGCCCACTTGGTAAGCGCCCTTGGCGAAACCACCCGCCAGCACAATGCCTATCTTAGCCATTTAATCCCCCTCGAAAATTCGACAATTACATATATCATAGGACATAGTCAAATGCAACCAAGCCCATGATATATACGGCCTTTTCCGCACAACCGCACTTCAGTCGATGAGTGCCACTCATCGATTGAATCACACATGCAAGCATAATTTTCAGTTGGTTACTGTGCGTAACCAACTGAAACCCGCGCTATTGTTAATTTCAGTCAAAGTATGCTATACTCCGCGCCGAATATCCCACGCGATGACGATGGAATCTCCGTCCCCGTCATCAGCGTGCGGGGATTACATTTAAAGGAGGCTAGTCAAATGATTAGCAAACAAGAAATTATCGCAAAACACGGCCGTGCAGAAAACGACACCGGCTCCCCCGAGGTACAAGTGGCACTTCTTACCGCCCGCATCAATCACCTCACCGACCATCTGCGTACACACAAGAAGGATTTCCACTCTCGCCGCGGGCTGCTTAAATTAGTAGGTCAACGCCGCGGGCTGTTGGATTATATCCGCAAGCAAGACGTAGTAAAATATCGCGCCCTGATTGGCGAACTCGGACTAAGAAAGTAGGACACAAATGATAAAATCGTATGAAATGCAACTGGGCGGACGCACGCTCAAATGCGAAATCGGCAAGGTAGCCGAGCTCGCAGGCGGCGCGGCCATGATGACCTACGGCGAAACTGTCGTACTCGTCACCGCCACCACGTCCGACAAACCACGTGCGGGTATCGATTGGTTCCCCTTGTCTTGCGACTTTGAAGAACGGTTGTATGCCGTGGGCAAAATCCCCGGCAGCTTCTTCCGCCGCGAGGGCAGACCTACAGAGAAGGCCATCTTGGCCAGCCGCTTGATTGACCGCCCTATTCGCCCGTTATTCCCGGACGATTACCGCAACGATGTGGGCGTTGTGGCCACCGTAATGAGCGTTGACCAAGATGCATCGGCAGAAGTCGCCGCCATGATTGGCTCCAGCATTGCACTGTGCATCAGCGACATCCCCTTCGACGGCCCCACCGCAGCAGTCAACGTCGGCTTGTGCGATGGTCAACTCGTGGTTAACCCCGATGCTGCCCAACGCGAAACCAGCAAGCTGGCACTCACCGTTTCCTCCACCCGCGACAAGGTTATGATGATCGAAGCCGGTGCCGACGAAGTGGACGAGCAAACCATGTACGACGCCATCATGCTGGCACACGAAGAAAATAAAAAAATCATCGCCTTCATCGATACCATCGTAGCTGCGCACGGAAAACCCAAGCGCGAATACGAACGCCACGTCATCCCCGAAGGCTTGTACGAAGCTGTGCGCAACTTCATCAGCGATGCGCGCATGGAAGAAGCCGTTTTCCAAGACCAAAAGCAAGTCCGCGACGAAAAAGTACGTGCGCTAACTGATGAATGTATCGCCGCACTCGTGCCCACTTTCGCCGAAGACGTAGCCGAAGAATACACCGCCAAATTAAGCGGTGCGATTTACAAATTCGAAAAAGACACCGTTCGTCGCATGATTTATGTCAACCACAAACGCCCCGACGGACGCGGCCTAGGCGACATCCGCAAGCTGGAAGCGCACGTTGATATCCTGCCGCGCACACACGGCTCTGCAATTTTTAGCCGCGGCCAAACGCAAGTGCTTACCGTTACAACCCTAGGCTCCAGCGGCGACACACAACGCTTGGACGGCCTAGATGAGGACGAAGTAGACAAGCGTTACATGCACCATTACAACTTCCCCAGTTATAGCGTGGGCGAAACGCGCCCCAGCCGAGGCCCCGGTCGCCGCGAAATCGGCCACGGTGCATTGGCAGAACGCGCACTCGTGCCCGTACTTCCCACCGAAGATGACTTCCCCTATGTCATCCGCTTGGTATCCGAAGTGGTGTCGTCCAACGGCTCCACATCGCAAGCAGCAGTATGTGGCTCGACCTTGTCGCTCATGGCAGCCGGCGTACCCATCAAACGCCCCGTTGCGGGTATTTCCGTGGGTATGGTCACGGGTGAAAGCATCGACGACTTCGTCCTGCTCACCGATATTCAAGGCTTGGAAGATTTCTTCGGCGACATGGACTTCAAAGTTGCCGGTACCACCGAGGGCATCACCGCTATCCAAATGGATATCAAGGTAGACGGCCTTACCCCCGAAATCATCAAAGCATCCTTGGAACGCACAAAAATCGATAGACTGACCATCCTCAATGATTCCATGTTGCCCGCCATCAGCGAGCCACGCCCAGAAATCAGCCCCCACGCACCCAAAATCGCCATCATCCGCATCAACGTGGAGCAAATTGGCGAGGTTATTGGGCCCCGTGGCAAGGTCATTCATGCAATCATTGACGAAACCGGCGTAGACAAAATCGACACCGAGGACGACGGCCGCATCTTCATCGTCAGCAAAGATCAAGACAAAATCGATAAAGCCGTGGATATGATTAAAGCCATCGTCAACCCGCCCGAAGTGGGCAAGCATTACACCGGCAAAGTTACCCGCCTGATGACTTTCGGCGCATTTATTGAAATTGCACCGGGAAAAGAAGGCTTGTGCCACATTTCCCAACTCGCCGTCGAACGCGTGGAGAAAGTAGAAGACGTTGTTAAAGTCGGCGACGAATTGACCGTCAAAGTCACCGAAATCGACGACCAAGGCCGCGTTAACCTGTCACGCAAGGCCGTACTGGCACCTGAACTGGGCGACGGCATCGTCAAGCGCCCCCCACCCCGCCCGCGTGAAGGCGGAGGTTTCCGTGGCGGCGACCGCGGTGGAAATCGTAGTGGTGGCGGCGGAGACCGCAACCGCAGCAACGGTGACCGCGGAGGCAACCGATGAACAATCAAATAAAAGGGGGGGGCGGCAATGCCCCCTCTTCTTTTAATCTTCACCACTTACCCGGCGGGTTGCGCGTGGTGACGGAACCAATTCCGTTCGTGCGCTCGGTCAGCTTTGGCATATGGGTACGCACAGGCTCGCGCAATGAAAGCCCAACACAACGCGGCATGTCGCACTTCCTCGAACACATGCTTTTTAAAGGAACGGACAAGCGCTCCGCCGCACAAATCGCCGAGGAAATGGACGCCGTAGGCGGCCAACTCAACGCGTTTACGTCCAAAGAAAGCACCTGCTATTTCGCACGAGTACTGGACACGCACTTTGATACGGCGTTTGATGTGCTTACCGATATGTTCTTCAATTCAAAATTGGACGCCGACGAAATCGATAAAGAGCGCAATGTCATCATCGAAGAAATCGCCATGAATGAAGACAGCCCTTCCGATTTGGTCGTGGATTTATTACTCAACCAAATTTACAAAGGCAATCCGTTGGGGCACTCCATTCTGGGCACAGAAGAAACCGTCGGGCAATTCACGCGCCAAGATTTCGCGCAATTTATGCAAAAAAATTATTGCCCGAGCAATACGGTAATCGCCATCGCAGGCAACATCAACGAAGATGAAGTGCTGGAAAAAATCCGCACCGCCTTCGCACAATATACCGATACAAACGCACCCGAAAAAGCACCTACCGCACTTTATGTGCCCGCCCTATCCCTGCGTGACAAAGATATCGAGCAAGTGCATTTGGCCATGGGCTTCCCCGGAGTCAAGTGGTCAAAGAGCGAAGAATTCTACGCCATGATGGCAGCCAATACGATTTTCGGCGGCGGTATGAGTTCGCGGCTTTTCCAAAAAGTGCGCGAGGAACGCGGGTTAGTATATTCCATCTATTCTTACAATATTGGCTACGACGACACGGGCGTGTTCCTCATCTACGCCGCACTCAACCCGGCGCATTTGGACGACGCGTTAGGGCTCATCACCGAAGAAACGCGCCGCCTCTTCACCGACCGCGTGACAGCAGAGCAGTTGGCCAAGACGAAAGAACAAATCAAAAGCAACATTTACTTGAGCTTGGAAAGCTCCGGCAGTCGCATGAATTCCATCGGCTCGACTGTCCTCATGGGCGAAATGATTACCCCCGACGAGGCTGTGGCTAAGGTCGATGCGATTACACTGGATAGCCTGTACGCAGTAAGCGAGAAAATATTCTTACCGGAGTCGGTGAGTTTGTCGTTGGTGGGCAAGAGTGTGGAAGGCCGCGCGGGGATGTTAAGCAAATAAGATATTAAACCCCGGTTGCAGTTAAGCAAAGTTTTAATCGACTTTAAACCCGCGAAAAATAACAAGCACATTAAGACCTTGAGCGCTGCCCAAACCCGCGAGCTTTAAAAAGCTCGACCAAACTTTTCAATAAAAACCGCGACTAGCGCGGTTTTTGGATTATTGGGATGTGTATTTTTATGTTTTTGTGTAAACGTACTGATGATGCGTTAGATTTGCCCCTACCCTCGCGGCAATCGTCGCAAGCTGCCGGGATGGATTTGCATGCCAATGTCCACGAGGAGCTCACCTTGCAACCGGGCGCACGTGAAAAAATCTCTACTGGGATTTGTCTAGCGTTGCCCGAGGGGTATGAGGCGCAAGTCAGACCGCGCAGTGGATTGGCCTTTAAATTTGGCGTGACAATGTTGAACGGACCGGGCACGATAGATGCGGATTATCGCGGCGAAGTGGGTGTGTTGCTCATTAACTTGGGGCAGGAGCCATTCACAGTGCGCCGCGGCGACCGTATTGCGCAATTGGTGATTGCTCGCGTTCAAATGGTTGACTTGATCGAAACAAAAGAATTACCTGATAGCAATCGAGCCGCAGGCGGTTACGGCAGCACGGGGATATAATATGAGAAATTTTTTTCGTAAAAATAAAGAACGCGTCGCAGGATCTTCATCGCGGACGCGTCAATCGATATCAAACAGTTACACACGCTTTACGGATTGGACGCATCACGTACTAACTAAACGCCGCGCAATATTTTTATATGGGCTTGCGATTGGTGTTTTTTTATTTGGCGTAGTGCCGTTGGTGATCGTGGCATCGGTGTCACACATACGCAACACAACGCACGAAGAAGGAAGCCACAAATGCGAAGTCATCATGGCTGCATTATTTCCGCCAGAACCCGAACCAAAGCCGGAACCCTTCTACGAACCCATCGAAATATACGAACCTTACGAACCCGAAGAGCCGGAAGAACCGCCCTTTTTAGGGCCATTTGCTTTGCTCACCGGCATCCCTATTTATGAAGAATATGAACACCGCCGCCCCATGGCAGTCGTAATAAATAATATTTTCGCCGCGTTGCCCCAATACGGCATTTCCTACGCCGATGTGGTGTACGAAGTGTTGGCCGAGGGTAATATCACGCGGTTGGTAGCCATTTTCCATTCGCAAATGCCCGACATGGTAGGGCCTGTACGCTCCACACGCAATTATTTTGCAGGCATGGCAATGAACCATGATGCATTTTTTATGCATTACGGCGGGTCAATAGAGGGGTACGCACGCATACGCGAATTACGTTTAGATGCGATGGACGGTGGGCCTGCATTTTGGCGTGACCGCACCTTCCCTGCTTGGTCGGGGCTTACAGGTCAACGCGCATGGGAACACAGCGCTTTCACCGGCTGGCAACGCGTCACCGCACAAGTTGAAGCGCGCGGCTTTCGCGATACCATAGGTGAAGATGCAGCCTTTGGCTTCCAATTCGGCATCATCCCCGAAGAAATCGAGCGCATCGGCTACGCCACGCACATCGCCGTACCCTTCTCGGTTGAATACACACGTCGTTTCGACTTTGATGAAGAATACGGAAGCTACATGGTCAGCCATGGGCGTGGCCCTCATTTGGACGCGCTCACCGACGGCGGCTCGGTTGTGGTGCACAATATATTGGTGCAAACCGTCAACATGCGCATCCTACACGCACACAACGGCGCACGCAACGTAGACACCGTCGGCAGTGGCACAGGTTACCTCTTCACCCAAGGCGAACGCTTTGCCGTAACTTGGGAAAAACCCTCCCACGCCGCACCCATGCGTTGGTACTTTGCCTGCGGCACACCGCTGGTGCTATCCCCTGGCCGCACATGGATAAACGTGCTACAAGCCACCGCTACCGTCCACTGGGAATAATCGTTAATTTTTGCACGCAAAAAAGTGTACCGTTTTCATCCCGTGGTACACTTTTTATTTATATGAAATTATTTATTCGTTAACTGCTTCCGATTCAGTTTCAAAATCCGCATCAAAGTCATCATCGAAAAAGTCATCTTCTTCTTCAGGAATATTCGCGCTACTGGTGACTACACCCACAAAGAATAAAGCCGACAACGCCAAGAATACGCGTGACTTGCATACTTTGCCTTCGGCTTTCGCTTTGCCGCGCAATGCAAGGAACAAAATTCCCAAGAACAGGCTAATACCTTTGACCACGATGGTCGCAATCATGGATTTTTGGTTTTTGGGGCAAAAGCCGAAGCTAGCGGCGGTTTGTTGCACTTTTTCTAAAATTGCCTTTCCATTAACACGCACATCTACGTCTACATCCATTTCAGGCACAACATTTAATTCATTCATGGTATTTCCTCCCGCAGATTTTTTTTCATTCTAACGCAGTTGCAAATATTTTACAACTTTTGTTTGCGCATCATGTACAACAATGTCAAAAATCCTGCAATCACCCCACCAATCATACCACCGATATGTCCCGCATTGTCAATCCCCGTCATGGAAAAGCCCATGATTATTCCGATAACCACAAATATGAGCATGACGCGCCAATGCAACGTTTCAATATATCGGTCTGTCACACGGGATACTACAAAGACCATGCCCACCAACCCATACACAGCACCTGATGCCCCACCCGACACCGCAAACGAATCAAAGAAACGCAAATTCGCCAAGCTAACCAGCGAAGCCATCAGCCCCGTACCAAAATAAATAAACACAAAAACCGTTCGTCCAAAGTAACGCTCAATCCTCGTACCAAAAACAATGATACCAAACGAGTTAGCTAGTAAATGAAACACATCAAAATGCATGAACATGGCAGTGACCAAACGCCACCATTCCCCACCCTCAATCACCACCGGCGGGAAAATACCCAAATACCTAAGCGCGAAATACCCCGTACTACCTGCATCAGATAATGTCATCGCCAAAAAAATAGCCAAATTAATCGCCAGCAACCCATAACAAATAACCGCATGTGTATACCGGGGATAATTGCTGATTTGTACATAACGCATACGCGTGCGCAAACCGTGTTTTGATTTTTGCCTTTGGGATGGAGGGAGCGTGCGGCGCATGGGCACGGTATTAGAGGGTTTTGCTTTGCTCAACATCGATTCTGCCGTGGTCACGGCGTCGAAGGTTGTTTCAGGTTCGGGAGCGGCGGCTTGTTGATACGCTTCCTTTATAATACCGCGCAAACCAAAAAGGTCGGAAGGCTGCTCGGGCAATGTAGTATGTTGACCCGTATCCAATGCCATCCGCCAAAACACGCTGTATACCGATTGCCCTTCATAGCGCTCCATTACGGATGCGGGTACGCTTGCCGCGTCTATTTGTACGGTGGGCTCCACCAATAAATACACCAGCGCCACGCTTTGCATTTGTTTCAATAAATTTACTGCTTGTTGGCGGGTTTGCTCATTTTTTTGTAGTTGTGCTTGCCAATCGGCGCGGGCGGTATCCACGACAGTGACATATATAAAGGTAGAAATACCTTCAATTTTTTGCATATGGAAGTAAGTTGCTTCGGATGGGCTGGATGCATCCGCACCCATTAATTGATAACCGTTCTGTTGCCCACTGCGGAATAAAAACGATGCAAAACGTGAATACAGCATGGATTTTCTCCTTTTTTGGTGTACATTGTGCTATACTGTTGTTATTATAACAAAAATTACCGGGAGTGTTGCATGAACGCCGCAGAATTAATGGATCGCGTTTTTGATGTATACAAACGCTCCTTTTGGAAGCAGCTGGCTTATGCTGCTATTGTCGCAACGGCTTCCACTTTTGCATTGGGTTTGATTATCGGCGTCCTGGGCATTGGGGCTATTTTTATTGCATCCGTGGGCGAAGTATCGGCATTAGGCGTTACTTCGCTTATTTTTATTTTTCTTGCGATCATTGTGTTTGCCCTGTTAATGCAAGCCGCACTAACCGCCGGCGCAATCCTTTTATCGCGCGAAACGTTTATGGGGCGTATTATTCGCTTGCCTATGAAGCAATTGATGGGCGCTATTTTGCGCGCATTTACGGCTTTATTGGCGCAGTTGATTTTGTTAACGCCTTTCACTGCGGTTGTCGTGGGCTTGGTTTACGGGTATATCCGTTTTTCATTTTACGTAGATATTCTAGCTAATTCGCGTTTGTATTATGTTTTATTGATTATTTTACTGGTTGCTGTGGTAGCCGGTTTTTTATTGTTTATGCATCTTTTTTCATTGTCTGTTGCAGTAGCGGTTACCGAACGGTCGTATTTCTTCAACGCGTTGGTGCGCGGGGTTAATTTGCTGCGCGGTGATTTTTGGCGTTTGTTTGGCGTGCGGATGATTTGGTTTGTTATTATTTTTGTGTTTGTGGGTACTGCGCAGGGGTTGTTGATGCTGGTTCCTTCGTTATTGGGCATTCTCTTCGCGGGGACGCCGGCGATTTTAATCATCGCATTTGTACTTAACATGTTTTTCATGGTGGGTAGCATGGCGGTATCGTTTGCTATGTATCCACTAGACGGCATCCTTACGGCCGTGATTTTTTTCAACCAACGTATTAAAAAAGAAGGCTTGGATATGGAAATAAGCATCGAGGAGTTGTACCGTGCGCTTTGAAGATGCGATGTACGAAGTATTGCAAACCCGCCGTTATGACCGACTCATGGGGCGCTCACGCGATATTTGGGGTGCAATTCTTGATTTGATTGAGCGATTCATCGATTGGTTGCTGGGGCGGGTGAATTTATCCTTTCCGGAGGGTACAGGTGATTCGCGCTTGGTACCGATCATTTTTGCTATTGTGGGCGGTATATTGCTGGCGGTAGGGTTATTTGTGTTGGCGCGGGTGCTTTGGCGCGCGCACCAACGCAAGACATATAATTTGTCGGATATTTTTGAAGAGTTGACGGCCAACAACTACACCGTCGCCGACTTGATGAAATTGAGCGACGACGCAACCGACCAACGTGTGGCGATACGTTATCGTTATATTGCTGCGCTGCTGGCACTTGATGGGGCACGCGTGATTCGTATCAACCCGTCCATGACCAACGCGTTGATTTTGCGCGGTTTAAAGCAGGACTACACCACGTTGGCCGAACCGTTTTATATACTGGCACACACCTACCACTTGGCGTGGTTTGGGTACCGCAGCATCGACGAAACGGAATTTGCGCAATTTTGTACGGCATGCAACGCGTTGACGGAGGCAAAAGATGCCTAGGTGGGGGAAAACGCTGATATTAATTGCCATCGTGTTGGGCGCGGCGGTTTTCCTTGTGATGCGAGCTGATAATGGCGATGGCCCGCCCTATTCGCCCTTTCTCACAGATGAACCGGGCACAAGCTTGTTATTTGACACCTTGCAACACATGGGTTATCCGGTACGCATGAGTTACGCACCCTTGACACGCACGCGCAATAACGACCACGTACACGTCATTATCCAACCATTCAATCCACCCGTAACTACAGAAATGGCGGAAGAAATGCTGGAATGGGTGTACAGCGGCGGGCGGTTAATTTTTCTTCATAATAATTTGCAAAATGAAATGAACCGCTTGTTGCCCAATGATCCCGGACGCATGGTTTATGGATTGGCGTATTTTTACCATGGCGCAGGGTCGGTCGTCACTGGGCGGGCGAATCCTATTGTTAACCGATCGTTATTGGACGATGCTGCAGGCGGTGCTGCTGTACATTCGGTTTTATCTGAATGGGGTGCCGACCGCATTTATTTTGTGGTGTATTACCATGGTTTCCACCCGCCGGAAACGATGTTTTCGTCGTTGCCGTTGGTGGTTCGGCTGGTCTTGATCCAATTGGGTATAACGGTGCTTATGCTGTTATGGCATGTGGGGAAGCGATTTGGCCGCGCCATCCCCGCATTTGAAGAAACAGAACGCGAAGAAAATGAACAAGTGCGCGCTGTAGCGCGGTTGTATATGAAAACGAACGCGAAGGAGAAATAACATGTTAAAAATGATTACGGACAATATTAAAGGACAAATTAATGCCGTGGTGTTAAACCAAGAAGCCATGACCGAATTGGCGTTGGTGGCGTTGTTCTCTGGCGGGCACGTATTGCTGGAGGGTGTGCCCGGCTTGGCAAAGACATTGTGGACGCGTTCTTTGGCGCAGGTGCTAGATTGCGAATGCAAGCGCATCCAATTTACGGCGGACTTGATGCCATCGGATATCTTGGGTACAAAGGTATACAACCCGCAAAATTCGATTTTTGAATTAAAGCGCGGACCGTTGTTTACGCAATTATTACTGGCGGATGAAATTAACCGCACACCGCCCAAGACGCAATCCGCGTTGTTGGAAGTCATGGAGGAGCGTGCTATCACCATCGACGGCGAAACGCATCGTTTGACAGAACCATTCTTCGTCATGGCTACGCAAAACCCCGTGGAATACGAAGGCACCTATCCCCTGCCCGAAGCATTAACCGACCGCTTCATGATGAAAATCCTGCTCACCTACCCTGGCGTAGCTGCCGAAAAACAATTATTACAAATGTATCATCACGGTTTTGACGCGGCGAAATTGACGCAAACCCATTTACAACCCGCCGCTAATGCGGAAGCCATCGCCGCTGCCAAACGCGAAATCCAAGCTGTGACCGTAGAAGACGGCTTATTCAACTATATCGTAAGCGTGGTAGAAACAACTCGCCGCATGGGTGCAGTGCAATACGGCGCCAGCCCGCGCGGTTCCGTTGCTTTGCTGTTGGCGGCTAAAACTTATGCCGCAATGAGCGGTCGCGACTTTGTCATCCCCGATGATGTGCGTTATTTGGCTGCACCCATACTGCGCCACCGCATCATCCTCAAACCCGAAGCAGAAATTGATGGTATTACCACCGACGGTGTTATCGAAACCATCTTAGGACAAGTGAAAGCACCACGATGAGTGTAACCCGCCGCGTACCCGCGTTATTTGCGCTGGCTACTGTGTTAACCTTGGTGGCGTACCCAACGGGTTGGCATGTGCATGTCTTTTTATTGGCAAATTTATTGTTTGCGGGGTTGGTTGGGCTGGATGTATTACTTACGCCGCGCGGCAAGATATTTCATTTGCAATGGGCATTTAAACGCAGCGATAATTTGTATTTCAAAGCCGAAAACGATGTAGGCTTGTATGTACACAATATTTCCAAACACCGCTTGTATACCGAGGTGCTAATCGGCATGGGGGATGCAGGGCGTTTTTTTCGCACGGTGTCTTCGGATATGGTGCATTACTTGGATTCGGGCGAGGAGAAATTATTCACTTACACCACTGTACCTGCCAAGCGTGGGCAATTCACGTTTAACGAGGTATTCGTGCGGTATCGCGGCGTGTTGGGTTTTTGCGTAAAACACATTACGCTGCCGTACCACGCGTCATTTAAGGTCTACCCCAATGTGCGCGACCTTTCAAAATTCCGATTGATGATGCAAAAATCGCGCTTGCTGCCGCAGGGAGATAAAGCCATTAAAACCTTCGGTGTAGGTACCGAATTCGAAAGCCTGCGCACCTACGTGGAAGGCGACGACTACCGCAAAATCAACTGGCCCGCCACCGCGCGTGAAGGCAAGCTCATTGTCAACCAGTACCGCGTCGAGCGCAACCAGCCCGTGTATATTTTGCTGGACTGCGCACGCCCCATGAGTTATTCCGTGGGCGGGTACAAAAAATTGGACTACGCCATCAATGCGGCATTGATACTGAGCGATATCGTTAACCAACAGGGCGATCAAGCAGGTTTGTTAGCCTTTGACGAAACTGTGACAGCCCATGTTAAACCCGGCAAGGGCGCCGGCCACCGCAACCTGTTAATGGAAACACTCTACGCAATCGAAGGCAACCGCCAGACCGCCGACTACGCAGGCGCATTTAAAACCTTGTGCGATAAACAAAAGCGCCGCTCGCTGGTGTTCATCTTCACCGATTTTGAAATATTGGAAGAAGCGGAAGAATTGATTGCCAACATGGCAATATTAAAGCGGCGGCACATGCCGTTTGTTGTGTTCATGGAAAACGAAGCATTGAGTGCCATGGCCGCTCCTACCTCCCGCCGCGAAAATCGCAAAGAATACTACCTACGCGAAACCGCCGAAGAATTCGTAAGCGAACGCAAAAAAATCTTCCGCAAGTTAAACGCCATGCGCATCCCCAACGTGGAAAGCACTGCGGAAAATTTTGCTGTGGCAGCAGTAAATCGCTACATTCAGTTAAGTCGATAAAATTCCGCTTGGAGGAATTGCATGAAAACGATCACCATCATCACGCCAGCCAATATTGAATTGGAATACCGCCTTGCGGGCGCGGGGTCACGGTTAGCGGCTTTTCTGATTGACTTTGCTATACAGCTGCTGGTTATGGGTTTAATTATTACCAGCATTTTGGTGTTGCACAACCGCGTAACGTACACGCTAACCGCGCCTGACGGCGCTGCATTGGCGGCGATATTGGTGGTTATTTTTGTTGTACACTTCGGGTATTTTACGCTACTGGAAATGGTTATGAATGGGCAATCCGTGGGCAAGCGTATTTTTGGCTTGCGCGCAATACGGGAAAATGGTCAGCCGTTGGTGTTTTCAAATATTTTAATGCGTTCATTGTTCCGCGCCTCCATTGATATGATTTATGTGGGGCTTTTTGTGATTTTATTTTCCAAGCAGCATAAACGGCTGGGCGATATGGCGGCGGGCACGATAGTGGTGAGTGAACATTATCTAGCCAAAGATGAGCCGGGGTTGTTTGCCCCGACGACCACGCTGCCCGACTTTTTGCTGCCGCACGAACAAGCCATGACCAAAAAAGAACGCGGCATTGTGGACGAATGGCTGCGCCGCAAAGATACCCTGCCGGATTACGGTGCAGATATTGAACGGCGGCTACAGGGCTACTTCACGCACAAAGCCATGAAATTTTATCCGCATGTTTTGCAACCCAAAGCGGAATAAACTCGCTGCTGCGCAATTATAACGAGGTGAACATGACTAAAAATGAATTTTCGCATTTCGAGACATTTATGCTATCGCATATGACCGACGCGGCGCATGACCCACACCATGTGTATCGTGTATTACATGCCAGCATGGACATTGCGCAGCACGAAAGAGGCGCAGGAACGACAGTGGATACCGACGTGTTGATAACTGCGGCATTGCTGCACGACATCGGGCGTGAACGGCAATTTGCCGACCCATCGCTGTGCCATGCTGTCGTTGGCGGCGAAATGGCGTTGGCTTTTTTGCTTGAAAACGAATGGACGGCGGATAAAGCTGCACATGTACGTGATTGCATCACCACGCACCGTTACCGGAGCAACAATCCACCTGCCACCATCGAGGCGAAAATTCTCTTTGACGCGGACAAGCTGGACGCCACCGGTGCTATGGGCATCGCACGGACATTGATTTACAAAGGCCAAGTGAACGATCCGCTGTACGCGCTGGATGACGCGGGCAAAGTCGTGACCGGCGGCAACAACAGCGACTACAATTCATTTTTCCAAGAATATAACTTCAAGTTGGTGAAAGTATACGACGGCTTCCACACCCAACGCGGGCGGACATTGGCCGCCGAACGCAAGAAGACTGCCGAAGTTTTTTACAATGGCCTATTGTCGGAAATAAAAGAAACCTACGAAAATAGCCACTCTTATTGGAAGGGATGATTCCTATCGCAATCATCTTAGATGGCAACGCGGTTGCCAAGCGCGTGCGCATCGCAGTTAAAAAAGAAGCCACCAAATTGGCGACACCGCCGGGGCTGGCGGTCATCCAAGTGGGCGATGATCCCGCATCGGCAGTGTATGTGGCCAACAAACGAAAGGATTGCGTCAAGTGTGGCATCATGAGTCACGCCTATCACCTAGAGGCAGGCGCGGGCGAATCGCGGCTGCTGGAACTCATCCACTGGCTCAACGACCAACCCTACATCCACGGCATTTTGGTGCAACTTCCCCTACCCGACGGCTACAACACACAAAACGTCATCGCCTCCATCGCGCCGGAGAAGGATGTTGATGCATTCCATACTTTGACCGTGGGGCGGTTTTACTTGGAAGGCGGCTTGGCGGCGGGCATACAGCCGACCCCCGCGGAAACTACCCCCCTGTACGGCGGCGGCAGCTTCGCGCCGGGGGCAACGTATTTGCCGTGTACGCCCGCAGGCATCATGGCGTTGCTAGACGCGTATGAAATCGACCCGCTGGGCAAACATGCCGTGGTGGTGGGTTTCTCCAATATCGTGGGCAAGCCCATGTCGTTGATGTTGCTGCAACGCGGCGCAACGGTTACGTCTTGCCACATCCATACAAACGATTTGGCGGCGCACACACGCTTGGCAGATATTTTGGTGTGCGCTGTGGGCAAACCCAACCTCATCACCGCCGACATGGTCAAACCAGGCGCGGTGGTAGTGGATGTGGGCATTAACCGTATCATCGACCCGGCGAGCGAGCGTATCTGCGGCGACGTGGACTTTGACGCGGTAGAGGAAATAGCGTCGTATATTTCCCCCGTACCCGGCGGCGTGGGGCCGATGACACGCGCTATGCTGATGAAAAATACACTGCTGGCCGCTCAATTATCGCAATCTGATTAATGCCATCGCAAATCAATTTCTGCAATTTAAATAACGCCAACTCGAATCAGTTCGCAAATTCCAATTAACACTCAGACAAATCAATTCTACACGAGAGGAAAATACACATGAACATTCTCAAGGAATACATGACACAAATATGCGACGCGGGGCGCTGCGAAAAGGGCATCAACGCCGAAATGATGGCTTACGCCGCCAACTTGGACGTTGTGGCGCGCGCACATCCGCAAATCGCACAAGGCATCATCCGCGAATTATTGGATCAGCGCAGCTACCTCAAACTCATCGCCAGCGAGAACTATTCATCGCTGGCGGTACAAGCCGCTATGGGCAATCTGCTGACCGACAAATACGCCGAAGGTTACGTGGGTAAACGCTTTTATGCCGGGTGCGACAACATCGACGCCATCGAGCAATTGGCCTGCGATGAAGCCAAGGCACTCTTTGGCGCGGAACACGCCTATGTGCAGCCCCACTCTGGCGCGGATGCCAACCTAGTGGCGTTTTGGGCAATTTTGCGCGCACGCGTGCAAACCCCCGCATTGGAAGCCCTCGGCAACGCCAACCTCCTGCATATTTCTGACGACGAATGGAACAAAATCCGCCATGCACTGGGCAACCAACGCATCATGGGCATGGATTTATACAGCGGTGGGCATTTGACGCACGGCTACCGCCACAATATTTCCGGCCAATTATTCGACGTGCATTTCTACCATGTGAATCAAGAAACCGGGCTGTTAGAATACGAATCACTACGCAAACAATTACACGAGGTGCGGCCGCTTATTTTCCTCGTCGGCTTCAGCGCTTACACGCGCAATCTCGACTTCGCTCAACTGCGCGCGATGGCGGATGAAGTGGGTGCCGTTCTCATGGTGGACATGGCGCACTTTGCCGGATTGGTGGCGGGTAAGGCGCTCACAGGTGTGTACAACCCCGTTCCCTACGCTCACATGGTCACCTCCACCACGCACAAAACCCTGCGCGGCCCCCGCGGCGGGCTCGTCCTATGCACCGCCGAATTTGCAGAATATGTGGACAAAGGGTGCCCCCACGTATTGGGCGGCCCTCTACCCCACGTCATGGCCGCCAAGGCCATCGCGTTCAAAGAAGCCGCCATGCCCGCTTTCGCCGACTACGCCGCCCGCGTCATCGCCAACGCCCAAGCCCTGGCCGCCGCCCTCGTAAAACGCGGCATCCGTGTACAAACCGGCGGCACCGACAACCACATCGTCCTCGTAGAGGTCATGGGCATCACCGGCACCCAAGCCGAAAACGCCATGCGCGAATGCGGCCTAACGCTCAACCGCAACACGATACCCGGCGACAAAAACGGCCCATGGATCACCAGCGGCTTGCGCCTCGGCACCCCTGCTCTCACTTCATTGGGCATGGGTACAACAGAAATGGCACAAATCGCCGAAATTATCGCCGACGTACTAGCCGCCATCCGCCCCAAAAGAGGCAAAGACGGCAAACCCACCAAAACCGCCTACCACTTAGACGCGGCGGTCAAAGCCGATGCATTAAAAAAAGTACGCACCCTGCTGGACGCGTACACCCTATACCCCGAACTGGATGGGGAATTTTTAAAGCAATATGTGCAATAAAGGCATTAAATTAAAGCGAGGTGTTCACACCCCATGTATAAAAAACATTTTGCCTCTTTGGCATTGTTTTTGTTATTGGCATTGACCGCTTGTAACAACAGCGATGAATACCAAAGCACAACCGCCGCAACGCCACACGAAACGACTACGCCACCGCCGTCCGTTACCCCCACCACAATCCCTACAATTAATAACGCTCCCACAACTGCCCCCACTACACAAATTGAGGAGTACAACGTAGAACCCCCCACAAGCCCCGAACCGCCAGCAGACAACATTGCGTATACCAACGAATCCGCCTGTCAAGCGGCGATCGATTTCCTCAGTGGCTTCACAACAATCTTCCAGCCACACATGGGTATGCGGGATAAACGAACGGGTAATTTTTATGCGTGGCAGGAGGACTTGGGGTGGACGAACATTGACGACGTACCCCCTTCCGAATGGCCGCTAGTTTTTCAAGGTGGATGGTTCGAATCTGTGCCCGATGCGCACAGCGGATTTTCGGATACAGGCGATGTGTTTTTCGGTAACGGATTTTATCGCGCCGATGGCAGCAGCATCACCGACGTGCCATTTATTCGAGGTTTACGCGATGGAATTTTTCACCCGGCGGATTTTTACTTCGGTGCAATGATTGCATCGCGTTTCGCCCTTTACGATTTTGACGACAACGGGATGCCTGTGATTATCGTCGGATTCAGACAAATCGGAACACGCATTGACAACGGCGTTGCATGGGGATTTTCGCTCGTTGGTTCTTATGTAATGTATCGATTCATAGACGGTGCGTATAGGGAGGCCGGCATTGTTCCCAGTCAACCGCGCGGGCATTTTATTTCACTCTTCCCTGCATTCTACATGAACGATGCGGGTGAAAAATTGATTATCATCTATGAAGATGGACATTATGAAGGGCGTATTTACACCTTCCAACTAACCGAATCCGGCATGGAACTGGCGCACCTTTTTGCCGACCCCATCGAGGATGAAGATTTTTTCATTCCATGGTTGTGGTGGGATGCAAATCGTTCATACTTCCGCCAAATTTACCCGATCGATATGTAACATTATGCCTTTTGAAAAATGATCCATGCAGCACCCCAAAAAAAACGGATTTACCTTCTCGCACATAGCAAAAGGTAAATCCGTTTTCATTTTATGGAGCGATTGCGTTTTTAATCAAACACGATTTTTTCACTGCTAAACATCGCAGCCACAATGGCCGTTAATATCCCGGCGAATAAAAGATTCGAGCCGATGGTGATGAGGTTGTTGATCATCGTCGCCTCGGAATTGATGAGTGCGGTGATGGCCAGCGAACTGTTGAAAATCGGAATCATGTGGAAGATGGCGCTATCAAAGCCCGATACCAAACCGCCTCCCATAGCACCCACCATGATGAAGAGCGTCAACGGCGTGGTGATGGCGTTGGCTTCTTTCACGGACTTTGAGTACGTGGACAAAACCGACAACAACGCTACAAAGAATAGCGACAGCGATATGGCAATCAAGAAAATAATAACCAAATCGGCTACGCTAAAGATATCCATAATGCTCGCGCTGCCCATGACATCGTCCATACCCGGCACCATATTTTCCATCGAGAACATCAGTCCCACAAAGCTACCCAGCGCACCCAACAGCGCGAAGAACGACAGCCCCAAAATTTTACCAAGTGCCATTTGTTGGCGGCTGGCGGTGGTGACTAGCAACGTACCCAATGTGCCGCGTTCTTTTTCGCCGGCCACGGATTCGGGCACCAGAGATTGGCAACCGGTGAAGATAAACAAGATGAACATCATTGGCAACAGCATACCCAATAGCATAGCCATGATGTCGGCGGCGCTGGCTAAGTCAAAGTTGCCGTCCGGAGCCGCATCAGAAGGCAAATTGATGCTAAAGCGATGCGTTAGCGAATGGTGGTACATGGTGATGACGCCCATGACCAAATTGCGCGCTTCTGCCGATGAATTGCGTGCGGAGTTGCTCCATACTTCTACGTTGGGCGCAAGTACAGTAGCCGTTAACGGATCAAAATCCGCCACCACAGCATCAAAATCTGCTGGGAAAACCACCAGCAAGTCCGTGTTTTGGTCGGCAATGTCTTCGCGAATGCGTTCCGTGTCCGCCATGTTGGCAGGAACAATGTTAATCCGCATTCCGTCCTGCGCCAACATCGTGCCAATACTTTCGGGCATGTTAACGGCGTGTACTTCATAAATATGGTCCTCGTCCACACCCAACAACATCTCGTTCATCATACCCGTGGCACTCATTACCGCGAAAATCAAGATACCCGGCAAAATAACCGCCGCAAACAACAACTTGCGGTCGTTAAAAATCCGCACGATTTCTTTTTTCATGACTGCTAACGTTACATTACGCATGGTTATACAGCCTCCTTCGTGGTTTCGCGGTAAATATCGAAGAACATTTGCTCAAGGCTTTTTTCGCCGGCCAGGTTGGGTACGGTATCACACGCCACCATTTTGCCGTTGATGATGATACCTACACGGTCGCAAAGGTTTTCCAACAACCCGAATATGTGCGTGGACAGGATGACGCTCTTGCCGCGCTCTTTTAAATCCACCAAGAAGTCCATAACCACTTTGGCGGTGACAACGTCCAAACCGTTGGTCGGCTCGTCGAAGATCACAATCGCCGGGTCATGCACGATAGAAATCGCCAGCGACGCTTTTTGCTTATTCCCCTGCGATAACTTGCCAATCTTGACATCGGCATACGGCCCCAAGCCAAATTTGTCAAACAACGCCTTCTTGCGGCTTGCCGCCACATCCTTGGGAATGCCCCGCAAATCCGCAAAAAAATCAAAATGGAAGTTGGGGGTGAAGAATTCGTCCAGCTTCAATTCATTGGTTAAGAAGCCGATGTTGCGACGAACCTCCAGCGGTTTTTTGACAATGCTGTGTCCGTTGACGATTGCGTCGCCCTCGCTTGCATTGATGAGCGTGGCAATCATGCGCATGGTAGTAGTTTTGCCCGCGCCGTTGGGACCCAACAAACCAAATACCTCGCCTTCATACGACTTAAAACTGACATCATCAACCGCTTTGAAATACGGCGTAGAAATGCTCTTTGATGCCTGTTGCTTTTTGTTGAGCTTGAATTTCTTGGTCAAGCCTCTTACATCCAAGATTTCCTTCATCGTTACCTCCTGTTTAAATTTATGTTTTTCTGCACAAGCGCACATTATACCCCAAATGTTACAATTTTGTGTCATTACATAAAAAATATTATTTTCCAGGCAATTATGACCCGCGGGCAATCATTGCGCCACGTCATGATTCGACATGGTTTTTACGGCGTTTTAGCCGCGTTTTGTCCGGTTGATTTGCGTAGCCCATTTTTATCAAATTCGCGCCGCAGTGCGATTTCGGTTGAAAACAACGGCAATAATATCGATATAACTTGCCCCGCGATAATCACTCCGATAACCCACGAATAAGCCTCTTTGTCCACTTGCATGATCCGCTCAACCGACAATAAAATATACACCAAGCCAAAAATAATCGCTTGCTTGCCAAAGTGCTTGTGCGCATATACCCACGTATCTTGGTTTTTGCAAGCCATTGGCGTTCTGTAGCCCATGATCGCATTGGGCTTCCTAGGCAACACTAACACCGCGAAAATACCAAACACAATGTAAATAAGGGGCGTCAACAAATTTATTACAAAATCTGCTCTCAACAATTCCCACAATTCCATTCGTTTCCTCCTCGTATATCCCCGCCGTCTGCGCAAGGTTTTAAGCCGAACAAGGATACTTGCTTGCGCCTTGCGTGCAGCATACTGTCGTAACTGGTCAGAATTTTGCACTAACAGGCACAACTTGTCTTATGCAATTGAAATCTCCGGGATAAAGTGTTACAACCTATTTACCAAGGGTTGAAACGAAGGAGCGAAGGCATTCATGATCAAAGTTGCAATTTGTGATGACGAAACAAATATAGGCGCTGCATTGGAAAACGACTTGCTGGATATTTTCGGCAAGTTAAACGTCAAGTTTGAAATCGGCGTGTTTTTTACCGGGGAAGCGTTGTACAAAAAAATGGACGGCGGCGCGCATTACGATTTAATTTTCCTCGATATCGAATTCGCCCGAAGCGATATAAACGGCATCGAAGTGGGGCGGCGCATCCGCGAAGTGCATCAAAACCACCTAACTGCCATCGTTTATATTTCATGGGAGAAGAAATACGCCTTGCAATTATTTGACATACAACCGTTCAATTTTCTTGTGAAACCTTTAAATCACGATAAAATTGAAAACGTAGTGCGCAAATATTTACAAATTTCCGGCCAATGGTCGGGCACATTTACTTACAAAGTCGGCCATGACACACAAAAAGTACAAATCAAAGACATCGTCTACATAGAAAGCCACGGCAGAAAACTGTCCCTGCATTTTGCAAACGGCAAGCATGAAGAAATTTACGGATCAATAAAAACCGCATACGAAGAGCAATTAAAGAAATTCGATTTCCTGTTTATCCACAATGCCTATGTGGTTAATTATGACTATGTAACCGCATTAAAAATTGATCAAGTACTGCTAACAAATCACACGACCCCCCTGCCCATCAGCAAGCATAGACGAAACGAAGTAAGGGATAATTATTTTAATATTATGAAACAGCGTTCGGGGTGATTAAATGGATACATTTACTATAGCTGTATACCTTGCATCTAATTTTGTGGTAATGCTTGCCATCGAGCGGATTATGGGGGTGTTTTTTGAAAAACGGAGAACGCCTTTTGTTGTACCGGTACTTTCATATTTACTTTTCTTTGTAGTGACCGGTGGTGCATTTTTATTATGGAATATCCCGATAATAAGTGTTCCGGTAAATATCACCGCTATTTTTGTCATTACCCTAAATTATGAATCCTCATTAAAAAAGAAGTTGGCGGCTACGATTGGTTCATATACGCTTTTTATTTTTGCAGATATTGTTGCGGGTCTTTCTTCTGGATTTTATCAAATTGACCCTTTAGATGTTTTAGGATTTGAAAATACATTTGGTTTTATCATTACAGGCACTATGTCCTATATGCTGGCATTGTTATTGCGTAAATTCAAAAATATTAGAAAAAACACAATAGATTCATCTATGTTTTTGGTTATTTATTCGGCCATTATATTTTCAACGTTAATATTATTACTTTTCATCTCAACCTATTTACCGATGAATATGTCCATCGTAGCAACAATTATTATATTGGGCATTAACGTTTTTATTTTTTATCTTCATGACAATCTATCTGTCATGCACGAAGACAAATTAAAATCCGCACTACACGCCCAAGAAAAAGAATACTACTTTACCCAATGTCAACTCATGCAAGAATCGGTTGAGCAAATGAAATTATATAGACATGATGTGAAATTTCACTTGGCTACGCTAAATGATTTTGCCATTAAAGATAATGCAGATAGCGTAATAAAGTATTTGAACAGTCTACTCGATAACATTGGCAAAAAAGAAGTCTACAGCGATACGGGTAACATCGCCTTTGACAGCATTATCAACTTCAAATTAAAAACTGCCGCAGAAGATAACATCAAGGTAGATATAAATGTACTTATCCCACCAATCCTTAATATCGAAGTAGCAGATATTGTAACCATACTGGGCAACCTATTGGATAATGCCATTGATGGTGTAGCAAAAATTAAGGACAAAACAATTAAACTGAATATTGAAGCCGGCAAGGGCAATCTTTTTATTAAAACAGACAATACCTTTGACGGCCTGGTTAAATATGCAAAAGGCAAAGACGGCACAGCCGAAGCTATCACCACACGCAAGAGCGGCGACAACCACGGCTACGGCTTAAAGAATATCCGTAAAGCCGTAGAAAAGTATAATGGTCGTGTGGACATTAGTTATGAAGATAATGTTTTTTCTGTAGCGATTTTACTTTACGTAGACGAGATGTAAATGGTTTTTTACGATAATGATAAAATGTATGGAGCGATAAAATGGATGCGTATACTATAGTTGTATATTTAATATCAAATTTTGTGATAATGCTTGCATATGAACGAATGATGGGTGTTTTTTTCGAAAAACGGAGGACGACGTTTGTTGTTTATGCCTTGTCGCTTTTGTTTTACTTTGTGCCATCCAGCATTGCATTTTTGGTATGGGGCGTACCAGTTATTAATATGTCCATAAGTTTTATAACGCTCTTTATTGTAACGTTAAATTATGAATCCTCTATGAAAAAAAGATTCGTCGTTATGTTGAGCAGTTTTGCGATTATTGCGGTTGTGGATGTCATTATCGCTGCTGCTTTCGGAACTTATCAAATTGGCCTTACTTATTCGTCTTATATTAATAATAGAATGAGTTTTATTCTATTTGGAGGTATAAGTTATATTTTGGCACTCTTGATGAGGATGTTCAAGGACATTAAAAAAGGAACCGTTAACTCATCTGTGTTTTTTATAATGAATCTATTAATTTCGTTATCATCGATTGTCATACTGTTATTTGGTTTTATGTACTTTCCACAAATGCTTTTAATTATTTTTACAATCGCGGTATTTGGAATCAATGTGTTTATGTACCATATATATAACATTTTATCCGCCGCATACGAGGACAAATTAAAATCCGCATTGCATACTCAGGAAAGGGAATACTACTTCACCCAATGCCAACTCATGCAAGAATCGGTTGATCGCGTAAAAACCATACGCCATGACATGAAGCTGCACTTGGCAACCGCCGCAGAGTACAACGCCAACGGCAAAACCGGCGAATTGGGAGATTACTTGCTTGGACTGCTGGGCGATATAAACGCAAGTGAAGTCTACAGCGGCACAGGCAATATCGCTTTCGACAGTATTATCAATTTCAAATTAAAAACAGCCGCAGCAGATAATATTAAAGTGAAGATAGACATCCATATGCCACCAACCTTTAATATCGAAGTGGCAGACATTGTAATCATCCTTGGTAATTTACTAGACAACGCGCTCGAAGCCGTAGCGAAGGTAAAGGATAAAATCATTAACCTGCACATCAAAGCCGACAAAGGCAATCTTTTTATCAAAATAGAAAATACCTTTGACGGTACGGTTATATATACCAAAGGCAAAGACGGCATCACCGAAGCCATCACCACACGCAAAAACAGCAGCAACCACGGCTACGGTCTAAAAAACATCCGCCAAGCCGCAAAAAAATATCATGGCCATATGGAAATCAACCATGATAAAAATGTATTTACGGTCGGCGTTTTGTTGTACGAACGCGTTACGGCCGAATAAATATTTCTTGCACACGCGCCACTTCGTTCATTGACGGCGGTTGCGTATCCGCAAGGCTGTAGGATAAACCCAAGTCTGCCCACTTGTATTCGCCTGCCTTGTGAAAGGGAAGCACATCCACTTTTTCCACACAGGTCAAGTCTTGCAAAAATTCGGCCATATTGTGTAAGTCTGCGTCGTTGTCTGTTAACCCCGGCACCAGCACGAAGCGTATCCAAGTAGTTTTTTTCATTTCCTCACACAGACGCAAAAAATTGAAAATCCGGCGGTTGGATACGCCGGTTACTTTTTTATGTATCGCATCATCAAACGCCTTGATGTCTAATAAAACCAAGTCCGTGTTGGTCAAAATCTGCTGCGCCATGCCCGCGTCCCAATCGCATGTTGACATGTAACCGCATGTTTCCAACGCGGTGTGTAATCTTTTGTCACGGCATTTTTGAAAAAACTCAGCTAAAAATGCTGCTTGCAACAAGGGCTCCCCACCGGAAGCCGTCACCCCACCCCCGGAAAAACGCAAATAGGATTGGTACCGTTCAACATCTCGCACTAATTCATCCGTGGTTTTTATTTCGCCGCAATCCGTGTTCCAAGTGTCCGGGTTGTGGCAATATTGACAACGCAATCGACATCCGGCCAAAAAAAGGACGTACCGAATCCCCGGTCCGTCCACCATACCGCCCATGTACGTCGAATGCACACGACCCGACGTACACGGCGTTATTTTTTGATTGGGTTGTTGCATTACAACCGCTCGTGGAACGTGCGGTGTATCACTTCCAATTGTTGCTCGCGCGTTAATTTAATGAAATTAACGGCATAACCCGATACGCGGATGGTGAGCTGCGGGTATTTTTCCGGGTGCTCCATCGCATCCAGCAAGGTTTCCTTTTCGAATACGTTGATATTGATATGGTGCCCGCCGTCGTTGAAATATGCGTCCATCATTGCCGCCAGATTCGCCTGGCGTTCGTCATCTGATTGCCCCAGCGCACGCGGCACGATGGAAAACGTGTACGAAATACCGTCCTGAGCATAATCATAAGGCAATTTTGCTACGCTGGCCATGCTGGCAACGGCACCCTTGGAGTCACGCCCGTGCATGGGGTTGGCTCCCGGTGCGAAGGATTCGCCTGCTTTTCGTCCGTCGGGTGTTGCGCCCGTGGCCGTGCCGTATACCACGTTGGAGGTAATTGTGAGCACTGACAATGTCGGCACCGCGTTACGATAAGCGCGTTGCATTTCTAATTTTTGCATGAACATTTTAACAATGTCGTAAGCGATTTGATCCACGCGATCATCATTGTTGCCGAATTTGGGGAAGTCCCCTTCGATTTCGTAATCAATAACCAGTCCTGTGCTATCGCGGATGGTTTTCACTTTTGCGTACTTCATCGCCGCCAAGGAATCCGCGACTACCGACAACCCTGCGATGCCGCATGCATGCGTGCGCAACACATTACCGTCGTGCAACGCCATTTGCAAACTTTCGTAGTTATATTTATCGTGCATGTAGTGGATGATATTGAGCGTGTTGATATACAACCGCGCCAACCATTTGAGCACACGGTCAAAACGACGCATGACTTCGTCGTAGTCGAGGTATTCCGTTGTGATGGGTGCATATCCGGGAGCTACCTGCTCGCCGGATTTTTCGTCGCGCCCACCGTTAATGGCATATGTGAGCGCTTTTGCCAAGTTGGCCCGCGCACCAAAAAATTGCATTTGCTTGCCCAAGCGCATCGCCGACACGCAGCATGCAATGGCGTAATCGTCACCCCAATACGGGCGCATCAAGTCATCGCTTTCATATTGTAACGAGCTCGTATCTATGGAAACCTTCGCGCAATATTTTTTAAACGGTTCGGGCAAATTTACACTCCATAATATCGTCAAGTTTGGCTCCGGTGCCGCACCCAAGTTGTACAACGTATGGATGAAACGGTAGGAATTTTTCGTCACCAGTGTTTCGCCCGATTCACTCATGCCGCCGATGACTTCCGTCACCCATGTCGGGTCGCCCGAGAAAAGTGCATTGTATTCGGGTGTCCGCAGGAAACGAATCATCCGCAATTTCATGGCGAAATGGTCCATTAATTCCTGCGCTTCGGATTCTGTAAGCACACCATTTTTTATGTCGCGCTCGATGTAAATGTCAAAAAATGATGACACGCGCCCTAATGACATAGCCGCACCGTCTTGTTGCTTAGCTCCGGCAAGGTAAGCGAAATACGTCCATTGGATGGCTTCCTTGGCGTTTTGTGCCGGTTTGGTTACATCAAAACCGTAACCCGCCGCCATTTCTGCCAGCAAACCCAATGCACGGATTTGTTCGTTCAACTCTTCGCGCAGCTGAATATATTTTTCCTCCAGCCATGTAAAGTCCAATTGCCGCAACGCTTGTTCCTTGTCCGCCACCAAAAAATCCGTGCCGTACAACGCCACCCGCCGATAATCACCAATAATACGACCGCGCCCGTAAGCATCGGGTAACCCCGTGATGATCCCTGACTTGCGCGCAGCTTTCATTTCATTCGTATACGCATCAAATACGCCGTCATTGTGCGCTTTGCGATACTTGGTGTACACCGTTTCGGTATCTTTGTCCAATTCGTAGCCATACGAATCCAACGCGCGTTGAATTACGCGGATGCCCCCATTGGGGAAGATACCGCGCTTGAGCGGTTTGTCCGTTTGCAAACCAACGATCTGCTCCAAATCGCGGTTGATATACCCCGCCGCATGCGACGTAACCGAAGAAGGCGTTTTGGTTTCTACATCCAAAACGCCTTTTTCGTTCTCTAATTTCATCAACGCGCAAACCTCTGCCCACAACGCTTGCGTGCGCGGCGTAGCATCGGTCAAAAAATCCGCTTCGCCTTTGTATGGCGTTACGTTTGTTTGTACGAAATTGCGCACATTAACCTCCCGCGTCCATACGCCGGGGTTAAAGCCGTTAGCCGCGTGCATTGTAATCCGCAGATAAATGATTCATGGCCGTCAAAACTTTGTGATAATAAATGAAAGGCCCGGCAATAAACAAAGACCCTAGTACAAACCATAACCAAAAGTCTGTTGAACTAATTTGGAACGGAATACCACGACGACGCAATTCCATGCCCATACGATCCGAAAATGTGTGAAACCAAATTAACGTATAAATACCTAATGTTATCGAACCTAGTAAGATCGCTAATATATAAAGTATTGTATTTTTGCCGTCATGGCGGCTGGCTATGGTGTTAATGTCTTGTGATACGATACACATTTTAATAATACCGTATATGCCGAACGTCACCATGCTAAGCAGAATAAATTTAAGCAAGCTGCGGTTGGTATCTAACATACCCATCGGCATATGACCCGGCATGGGTGCGCCATGTGGTGGCATGCCTTGCACGGGTGCACCGGGATAAGATGCTTGCGCTTGCATAGGTGTAGGCTGTCCGGGATGTGGAGCATATACGGGGTTCGCAGCTGCGGCGCCAGAAGATTTGAACAATTCCATCACATAATCTTTTAATAAGAAAACGATAAGTGCAACCAATAAAACGCCCAAGTAACCCAATACAATATAACCCATGGGCACTAAATAACGGCGACGGAAAATAACGGGAATAAAAATCAAGGACATAACGCCGGAAACCGTCATCGCCGCTAAGGCAATTTTAAATAAATGCGTCAACTTTTGCCAAATGAAGTACGCCAATGCTACGACAGGCAATAACAACAAAATCGTGAATATCGCCATCCATATAAACCGGCTAAAACTGAATTGATAATAAGCCTCGAAAAACGGCCATTCATCTATACGACGTGTTCCTGCAAAAACAGTACGGCGGAACAGTGCCGTTAATGATAATAATAAAGCTACCCAATAAAAATACATCGGTCCATCGATATAAGACATGAAGTTTTCCAATGCAGGTGGGAGTTTTAATTCAATTAAATCACGCAAACCGATAAAAATAATCACTGCCAACACGACGAGTGAAAATAAAAAGCCCACTATATTTAAGCCAAAATCAGCCAATGCCAAGGAAAAAATTACAAACAGCAACGCGACACCACCGGCGGCAACATTCACAATACCCTTGAGGCTTTCGTACAATTTGGGTAGCAACTTAGCAATCAAGGCCGGTAGTACCGCAAAAAATAATGCGAATCCGGTGAGCAGGCTATGCGTGCTTAACGCAAATAAGAACATTACGCTCATCAGCAACACTTCAATGGGTACAGGCAGGCTGGGTATACCCGCTGGAGCATTATCGGGGGTTGCCGCGGTGTATGCGCTTGCAACTGCGCTGCCAAATCCAGCGAACGCAGATGCCTTGCCTACGGTTACAACGGTTTTGCGTTGTTTGCCGCATGCGCCGCAAAACGCGGCTACTACGGGCTTGCCGCAACCGGCGCAATATTTTTCTTCAACTAAGTCAATGTTGACTTGCGTCCATTCTTCGGATTTAACCGCACCGCAGCCGGGGCAATAGGCGGCTGTTAGCTTGGTGCCGCATCCTTTACAGAATAACATGGGCTATGCCCCCCTTTTGCTGCCGCACACGCCGCAAAAAAAATCTTCCTCGTTAACCATCAAACCACATTTATCACAAGTGAAAACGGGTTTGGCAAAGAATTCTTCAATGTTTAAACCGCAAGCCGTGCAAAATGCGCCTTCAAAGGCCACGTTGCATTGTGGGCAAATGCCGTTGTTGCGGTTGGGGGGTACCTTGCCAAGGGGTGCGTTGATTACCTTGTCCAATTCGGTAACTTGTGCAGACATTGCGATTAAATCGCCGTCTTGCATTTTACCTTCACGCACGAGCATATGTACGCGCTCGCCCATTTCAATCAGTTTTTGCACCTTTGCTTTTTTTTGCTCAGCAGCCATGCCAATCCCTCCTAGTTATATTAAGGCCTATAATAGTATACTACGCGATTTTGTCAACAAAAGTACAAAAAAAGTGTGGGTCAGTGAAGAACCCACACATCTACATACCTACGCCCAAATCGCAGGGCTTCTTGGTGACAATACATAAACAAGTCAATCATATAACCGCGTATGGCCCCACCAACATCTGCGGCCTCTGCGAAGCCGTAGCCTGCCACGTAAAATCTTGTGCCCAAGGGGAAAACGGTGCGATCTACCGCTACAATGCCGTGTTCTACGCGCCGTCCTGATGCAGTGACGCCAAACAAGGCATCTTCGGGGTTGCGTCCTGTACATAGGAAGCATGCGCAGTAGGCTGTTGCTTGCAAGCGCACGCGGCGCACGTATCGGAAGTCCGGATCGGAGGGGTCGGTTAGCGCGCCCATGGGTGCGGTGCCGATATTAAAAATTGCATCAACGGGCTCGCGCAGGATGTATTCATTTACGATGACGCGGCTGTCCTCGTAGCCGCCGATGTAGACGACCATGGTGGTTATTTCGTGTTCGCCATTGCTGCCTCGGCGACGCAGGTGCGTTTGGCCGTTGCGCATAGCGCCGGTGAGGTTCTCGATGGTTTCGAAGGGTATTTCGTTGGTTTCGGTAAATTGGCGAGTTTGCCATGTGACGAAGTTGAGCATATCAAGCGGATCAATTTCGCGGGTTATATCGTTGGCGTACAGCAGTGTTGCTTGGATTTCGGCCTGGGTTTGCACCAGCACTTCTTCTACAGTGGTGCCACTGATGGCGGTCATGCGCTTGGGCAGGCCGGTGTTGATGGTTACATAAAATGAAATTTCGCGATAGATGCGGACGGTCATGTCGTTGTAAAGCGGAAAATCAAGGGGGTAGTTAATACGGTCATTCCCCGCTAAGGTCATGCCCATTTCGTACAGCAATTCACCGACGGTGTGTGCGCTTGTCATCTCCTGTACCGCTGTGCCCCGGTCGTAAACGGTAACGACGGGGAAGTCGGCCGGCATTCCGGTGATGTTAAACACAACCATAGGTACGAAGAAAATTGCCACCAGCGCGAACACCAAAACAGCACAAACTGCTCTGATTCTGTGCATGCTACACAACCTTTCGTAATAAAGCCGTAAGGATGGTAACAGTTTCTTAACAACTGCGCAATAAATAAAAAACGCAATAAACACGTAAAAATGACAGAAAATATTTAAAACGGCGGTAATAGGACACCATTTTCGGTGATATACCCCGTAATGAGCTCGGCGGGGGTCACATCGAAGGACGGGTTATATACTTTGACGCCCGCGGGTGCCATGGGCTGGGCGTACCACAGGTCGGTGACTTCGGCGGGGTCGCGTTGTTCGATGATGATTTCGCGGCCGGTGGGGGTGGCGGGGTCAATGGTTGAGAACGGTGCGCATACATAGAATGGAATGCCATAATGCTTGGCCATAATAGCCACACCCAACGTGCCGATTTTGTTGGCAGTGTCGCCATTGGCGGCTACGCGGTCAGCACCAACGAAAATGATATCTACCCAGCCGTTGGCCATGACCGTCGCGGCCATGTTGTCGCACAGGAGCGTCACGTCCACCCCAGCGGTTTGCAACTCGAACGCGGTGAGCCGCGCGCCTTGCAATACAGGGCGTGTTTCATCGGCATATACGCGCAATGACATCCCTTGTTCGTGGGCACAGTAAATGGGCGCCAGTGCGGTGCCGTAACCCGCTGTGGCCAATGCGCCCGCGTTGCAATGCGTCAAAATTCCCATGCCGGGCTTGAGTAACGTTGCACCATGTTGACCGATGCTTCGGTTGTTGTTTATGTCGTCGTTGTAAATTTGCATGGCGGTGTCACGTAGGATTTGCAATAGGGTGGCGGGTTGAGCGTAGGCGGGAGATTGCTTTGTGTTGTATGTTTCCTCTTCTGTTTTGTTTGCGTAGGGCGCGATTGCGTCACACATGACTTTTGTTGCCCATTGCAAATTAACCGCAGTGGGGCGCGAGGTGTTTAAATATGCGCCGACGCGCTTGGCTTCGATTAAGAAAGCATCCGTGTCGGGGCTCTTTTCCTGCACGAATCGCTTCATATGAATGTACAGCCCCAACGCCGCTGTCACGCCAATGGCGGGAGCGCCACGCACGAGCAAATCTTTTATTGCGCGCCATGCTTCTTCGGCAGTGGTTAACGGCACGTAGGCAACTTCGGCGGGCAAGCGTGTTTGGTCAAGGATAACGACGGCATCGTTAGCGTCGTCTAAGTATAAGGTTCTTGGCGGTTGCTGCATGTGAATCCATCCCTTCATATACATAGTGCGCGATTTTTTGGAATTTCAGTTGGTCGCAATTTGCGACCAACTGGTTGCAAATTGCAACCGGTTGAAAATTTACAACTCAACTGGTGGCAAGATGCCACCAGTAAAAAATGTTCAACCACGAATCGTCAACCAATTTTGCAACACCCGGCCAGTATAGCACACTTGCCATTTAGGCAAAAAAATGCTAATTTTACCGTTGGATTTTGGGGTTGAGGTGAGCGCATTTGCTTTTTACGTCCGCGAATTTCTTGTTGTTTTTACTGGGTTTGTTCGCACTGTATCAAATCGTGCCGCAAAAATACCGTTGGGCTGCGCTGTTGTTGGGCTCAATGGCTTTTTATGCGTTCGCGGGACCCGCGTTTCTTATTTACATATGCACCACGATTATTGTCACGTATTTTTGCACCATGCGCATGCGCCGCGTTTGGGAAAAATGTGACGTGCTAATCGCTGCCACAAATGACCGCGAAGAACGCCGACAATTAAAACAAGCTGCCAAAGCCGCCAGCCGTCGCTGGATGATTACCGCGCTGGTGGTCATCGTCGGGTTGCTGGCGATGGTCAAATATACGGACTTTGTCATCGCCAATACGAATGCGCTGTTGGTCTGGGTGGGCGTTGACCGCTCGTTCGGGTTCATGCGGTTTGCGCTGCCGATGGGGATTTCGTTTTATACGTTCCAAACCATCGGTTACTTGGTGGATGTGCATCGGCAGAAGTCTAAGTCGTTAACCAATCCGTTGAAATTGGCGTTATTTGTGTCGTTTTTCCCGCAAGTGGTGCAAGGCCCCATCAGCCGCTTCGAGCCGTTGGCAGAAACCTTGTACAGCGGCGAGTCGCTGAACCGCACCCACTTATCACGCGGGGGCATGCGCGTCCTCATCGGCTTTTTCAAAAAACTCGTCATCGCCGATCGCCTATGGCCTGCGCTGGCGGTACTCACGACATATCCAGAAGAATACCGCGGCGCGTTTTACCTATTCAGCATCGGTTTGTACGCGGTGATTTTGTTCATGGACTTCACCGGCGGTATCGACATCACCATCGGCGTGGCAGAAATGTTTGGCGTCAAGCTGCCCGAAAACTTCAACCGCCCGTTTTATTCTCGCTCCATCCAAGAATACTGGACACGCTGGCACATCACGATGTACACGTGGTTCCGCGACTATCTGTTTTACCCCATGACATTAAGCAAGGGGATGCTGCGCGCCACTAAATTCGCCCGCCGCACATTGGGCGATGGCTTTGGCAAGCGAATTCCTGTGCATTTGTCGTTATTGTGGGTGTGGTTTTTGACGGGGCTGTGGCACGGCGCAACGTGGAACTTCATCGCATGGGGCTTGGCCAATGGCATTGTCATCATGCTGGCTCAGGAATTCACCCCATTAAAAAATAAATTCCACACCCGCTTCGACACCGCCAAAACCAATCGAATTTTCATCGCCGCGCAAATCTTTTGGACATTCTGGTTGATGAACATGATTCGCTCGTTCGATATATATGTAGGGGTGCGCAATACTTTTGGGATGATGGCCAGCGTGTTCACGGACTTCGGCCTGCGCGATTTCCTTACGCGCGGAGTGTCGGAATTGACGCTGTACACTTCCGATTACTTAGCCGCCGGAGCGGGAATACTTGTGATATTCTGGATCAGCTACTTGGGACGCGGCGATGTGGACTTCCGCGATCGATTATCAACGCGTTTTTCTTGGCCAGCTCGGTACGCCGTGGTGGGCTTGTTACTGTTTATGACGTTGGTGCTGGGCGCTTACGGATACGACTACGAAGCACGCCAATTCATTTACAATCAATTCTGATCGGGGTGCAAAATGCGCAAAATTATGTTTAAAATCCTGGCAAGCATAACCACGTTCGCGCTGGTTTTTTTTGCTTTACAACGCTTGTTGATGCCGACATTCGCCGACCCCGGCACGCTGGAAGGCGGCATGATACGCGAGTATTATCGTTCCAACTTCGACCATGATGTCATCTTCATTGGGGATTGCGAGGTGTACGCCAACTTCTCGCCAATCACATTGTGGGAAGAGTTCGGCATCACATCGCACATACGCGGCACGCCGCAGCAACTCGTATGGCAATCATATTACTTACTGCACGACACACTGCGCTTCGAAACACCCCGCGTGGTTGTATTCAACGTGCTGTCCATGCAGTACAACGAGCCGCAAAGCCGTTATTACAACCGATTAACATTGGACGGCATGCGCTGGGGCATGCCCAAAATCCGCGCAATCCAAGCCTCCCGCACCGATGACGAAGGCTGGCTATCCTACATTTTCCCCTTTTTCCGCTACAAAGACCGTTGGAGAGAACTTTCTGCGAATGATTTCCGTTATTTTTTACGTGATCCGCAGGTGTCGATTAACGGCTTCATGTTGCGAGCGGATACAGTACCGGCAGGGTGGTTCCCGCAGATGCCGCCGCGTGGCAATTACGCCTTCGGCGACAACGCATGGGATTACTTGAACCGCATGGTGGCACTCACCACCGCACACGACATAGAGTTGGTGCTGGTCAAATCCCCCGCACAACACCCGCCGTGGCCGCCACAATGGAACCAACAAATCGTAGACTTCGCCGAGGCCAACGACCTGCGCTTCATTAACTTCTTGGAACACCAAGACGAAATCGGGCTCAACTTCCAATACCACACCTTCAACGCCGGGTTGCACCTTAACGTATTCGGCGCAGAGCTGCTGGCGCGGTTCTTCGGCGGCATCTTGCAAGCAGAGTTAAATCTACCCGACCGCCGCCACGAGCCCGACACCGCCCAGCATTGGCACCAACTGTCCGAACTATACCACCGCAACATCGCGCGTCAATTGGCAGAAATCGACCGATACGGGCGTGTACAATGCTTCTTAATTCGCTAGCCGGAGGTTATGTATATGAAAAAACGCTGCATTGTATCGCTTCTTATTATATGGGCATGTATTTTTGTGCTGGCGGGTTGCAATAATGAAGACGCGCAATATCCCGACCCCGCTCCAAACCCAACGCAACCTCCAACCGACGCAAACATAACGGCCGAAACGCCCCCCCCCAACGGCACCGACCCCATCATAGAAACCACCCCCGACGACGAAATATTTTATTTCGTGGTGCGCGGCAACACGATTCATTTGGACGAGGACATCAATGATGTGCTGGCTCGTTTGGGTGAGCCATTGAGTACGTTTGATGTACCCAGCTGCGCATTTGACGGCATGGATCGTTTCTTTTTATTCCCTGGTGTGCAAATTCAATCATATCCCGTAGACGACATGGATCGTGTACACACAATTTTACTTACCGATGACAGCCTAACGACTGTTGGCGGTATTTTTATTGGCTCATCGCTGGCTTCAGTTTTGGCGACATATGGGTATGATTACGATTACTCTTATGGGTTGTATATCTTTGTGCGTGGCAATACGACGCTACGGTTTCTCATGAACGACATGATGGTGCAAACAATTTCATATGAATTAATCGTCTAATAAAGGACAAACAACGTGAAAAAATTATTGGCTATATTCATTTTATTAATAATCGGGCTTTCGGTTTATTTTGTATGGTTTGCGAGCACGCCTACGCCATCTAGTGAATACGACCCCATGCCGCCTGCCCCTTCATTTGTGGGCGTGCGCGAAGTCTATTCAATTGTGGGCGAGCCCATCGCACTCCGGGATGGCGTAGTTGCATTTGATGTTTATGCGCGCGAATTGGAATTTCATATAAACACAGGCGACTTGAACATCCATGCATTAGGCACCTACACCGTCTATTTTTATGCCACAGACGAATGGGGAGCAACCACCACCGTATCCACGTTGGTGCACATTGTGGAATTGTATCCGGCTGCTGTATACGCGCTGGCAGATGAAATATTGTTACAAATCTTGCGTGAAGGTATGACGCAAATGCAGCAAGCCCGCGCTATTTTTGATTGGGTGAGTACACACATAAACTTTGTGTCTGCACTTGGCGCCGATTCTGTTTATGCGGCAGCACACCACGGTTTAATACACCGGCGGGGCAATTGCTATGTTTTTAGCTCATTGATGAAGATCATGCTAACGCGTGCTGGCATCCCAAACGAACGAATCGCGCGCATCCCCGATACAGGAGAGAGCCATACTTGGAATATTTTCAACCCGGATGGATTTGGTTGGTTCCATTTGGATGCAACACCCAATTTTTTTGTATCACACGATGAACGTTTCATGTTTACCAATACACATGCCGCAGAATTTTCTCAACGTTTTGTTTATGAACGAGAAGACGGCATAAGGGAGTTTTACACCTTTGACCCTGAACACATCACACAAATTATTCATTGAAATCATACGAACCATTTTCCCGGCATGTATTGTGCTGTTGGTTTTTGTGTGGATGGCCACGACAATTTGGCGTGCGTCAGATTTTTCGTACACGTTGCAACCTGTGGTGACAGTGATGGGGCATAATATTAACGCGCAAGATTTTGTGGCGGACACTTCCAATATGGCGGGTGTGACCGCTTTTTTTGTGGGCGATGTGGATGTAACCGCAGCGGGGCGGCATACCACACCCCTTATATTACACCGTGGCGAACGCTCAGTGCAGACAGAGGGCGTGTTCTATGTAGCAATCCCCCAACCATATATAACCGTAGAATTGGGCAGCCGCTTAACTAATAATAGGAATCTGCATGACATCGACCCCACGTACATCATTATTAACCATTACAATATCCCGTTGCATCTGCTGGATTTTAATCATCTTATTTTTTCTTCATATTCGGGTTACATGCCTGTGGGCGAGCACCAATTAATTTTTACGCACAATGATTCTTTTTTTTACACAACCATGCACGTTGTGGACACGACTCCGCCCACCGCTGTGCTGCGTGATGTAACGCTTCCGTTGGGGCATGAAGTGACGTTGGACGACATCCTTGTTTCTGTTTTCGACCTGTCGCCCATTGCCGTGACGGAAATTGTTGCGCAACCGGATATGTTCACGCCCGGAGCCCATAATGTTGCGGTGCGCGTGGCGGATATCTTTGGCAACGAGGCGATTTATACGACTACTGCCACTTTTTTACCCAATACAGTGCCGCCTGTTTTTTATGGCGTGCGGCAATATATCCATAGTGCCTTGGGCGAGCCGATTTTATTCCGCGTTGGCGTATATGCATCGGATGCTTTTAATCGCCCCATCCATTTTGACATAGATACAGGGCTGCTCAACATCAACGAGCTTGGCGTTTATCAAATTACATTTACTGCAACCGACGCGTGGGGGTTGTACACCTCGCAGACCATTTATGTACACATCCACAATGTTGACCCAGTCGTAGTGTATGCGCTGGCCGATGATTTACTGGCGCAGCTGTTTAACGACGGCATGACGCAGGTGCAACAAGCCCGCGTTATCCATGACTGGCTCACGGATCATGTTACTTATGCAGCGGCTGTCGGATTTGATTCCGTATACGAGGCGGCACATCAGGGGTTAATCCATCGGCGCGGCAATTGCTTTGTGTTTTTTGGATTGGCAGAGGTGCTGTTGACGCGTGCGGGTATCCCCAACATGCGCGTGGATCGTTCACCTTATTCGCGCAACCCTGCCAACCACCGTTGGAATTTGATCAACCCCGACGGATTGGGCTGGCACCATTTTGACCCTACGGGTAATACGATTATCAGCCGCAACGACCGCTTCATGTTTACCAACTCGCAATTAGAAATATTAAACCAACGGATGGCTGTGTACGGCGCGGTAGATTTTTATATGTTTGACGCCACGCTGCTGCCAGAAATCGTACAATGACTATAGGCGTTGTAGGCGGAATGGGCGTACAAGCTACCGCGCGTTTTTACAATCAATTAATTGCGTTGCAAACGGTAAAACGCGAGCAAGATTATATTGATGTTTTGATTTATTCAAAGTCCTCCATCCCCGACCGAACGGCATATATTTTAAGGCACAGCGATGAAAGCCCCCTGCCCACGCTGAACGATGCGATTCAAGTGTTGCGCAATGCCGGGTGCGGATGCATCGCTATCCCCTGCGTGACTTCGCACTATTTTTGGGATGCACTGCACTTCGATGCCAACACGCCTATATTGCATATGCCCGACATCACCGCGCAAGCGATACAAAATCGTGAATTAACCCGCGTTGGATTGTTGGCAACTTCGGGCACCGTGCAGGGGCGTTTTTTTCACGATGCACTAGCACGGCGGCAAATTGAAATTATTTTGCCCGACGAAAAATCACAGGCGCGACTCATGGATTACATTTATGCGATTAAAGCGAACAACCCCATTGATGCGCATTGCTTGCACGAAATATCGGCGCAATTGCGGGCGCATGGCGCGCAAGCTGTTATCTTGGGTTGTACGGAGTTAAATATGGACGGCAACACATACAATGACGCTGGAATCCTATACATAGACGCACTGAAATTACTGGCGCGAGCCGCGTTGGAATATTGCAAGACAAATTAAATTCCCCAAAAGGATTGAACGCCTTGGCACACATACTTGATTATCTGGAAGTCACGGCCATCACCCACGCCGACAAACCCGCCTTCATCGGTGAAGCGGGTTTCTTGACATTCGCGCAACTGCATGACCGCGCGCGCAAAACCGGCGCGGAGATAACCGACCGCGGCATATACAAAAAGCCCGTGGTTGTTTTCATGCAGAAAAGTGCCGACATGGTGGCGGCGTTTTGCGGCGTGGTGTACGCAGGGTGTTATTACGTACCCATCGACGCAGAAATGCCCGCCTACCGGATCCGCCAAATATTTGAAACCACACAACCCGCGCTGGTGATTTGCGATGATACAACGCTGCCGTTATTGTCGGAATGGGCACAGGAAAAAGCGTGGGATGCTTCATACGAAGCGGTTTTATTTGATGATATTTCTGCAGGTGCGCTACGTGAATCCGATGTGACCGCGCTGGCCAATATCCGCCGCCGTGCCATTGATACCGACGCCGTGTACGTCGTGTTTACGTCCGGATCTACGGGCATGCCCAAGGGTGTGACCGCTTGCCACCGCTCGGTGGTGGATTATATCGAGCAACTTTCCACTGTGTTGGAAGTGGACGAGCATACGGTTTTCGGTAACCAGTCGCCGCTGTATTTGGACGCTTGCTTGAAAGAATTGCTGCCGACGATGAAATATGGCGCGACGACTTATTTCATCCCCAAATCACTGTTCATGTTCCCGGTCAAGCTCATTGAATATTTGAACGAACACCATATCAACAACATTTGCTGGGTGGCGTCCGCGCTAGGGCTAGTGGCTGGGTTGAATACCTTCGCCAAGGTAACGCCGTATACCTTACGCACCATCGCCTTCGGCAGCGAGGTATTCGCCGCCAAGCACTTGAACCAATGGCGCACCGCCGCGCCCGACGCGCAATTTATTCACCTATATGGCCCCACCGAAGCCACGGGTATGTCGCTGTTCTACAAGCTCGACCGCGACTTTGCCGAGGGCGATGCCATCCCCATCGGCCGCCCCTTCGCTAACACGGATATTCTGTTGTTTGACGAAAACGGTAATGAACCCCCCCCCGGCCAACCTGGCGAAATCTGCATCCGCGGCACTTGCCTGTGCCTGGGATATTACAACGACCCGGAGCGCACATCCGCCACCTTCGTACAAAACCCACGCGCCCCCTACGCCGACCTTATGTACAAAACCGGAGACTTAGGATATATCGGCACCGACGGTAATTATTATTTCCTAGCCCGCAAAGACCACCAAATCAAGCATATGGGCTACCGCATCGAATTGACCGAAATCGAATGGGTGGCCATGCGCATCCCCGGCGTGCAACTCGCTTGCGCCATTTTTGACGGCGAAACGAGCCGCATCATCCTGTACTACATGGGTGACGAAACCGCCCCCAAATCCGCTGTACAAGCCGCGCTCAAAACCCAGCTACCCCGCTACATGATGCCCCAAGCCATCTTCCCCATCCCCACCCTACCCCAAACCCCCGGCGGCAAAATCGACCGCGTGCAACTACTCAACCAATACCGCGAATCCGTTCGCGCTACGAGGAAGGATTGACCTGTATGCTGTTAGAAATCTTGCAAGAACTGCACCCCGATGTAGACTACGCCACCCACACCACCCTCATCGACGACCGCGTCATCGACTCCTACGACATCATCTTCCTGGTGGGCGAAATCGCCGACAAGCTGGACGTAGAAATCCCCGCCGACGAATTAACACCGGAAAATTTTAACTCCTACGCAGCCTTAAACGCACTAGTGCAACGGCTGGACGAAAACGCATAGCGAAACGTAAAACCCACGCACAAAGCAAAAATTAAATGCCATAAAAAAGTGCAATCCAGTTGGTGGCAATTTGCCACCAACTGGATTGCATCTTTTTTACGGAAAATTCGCGGGTAAATGACTGGGATTAATTTACACCAGCACCAATTCTACGCCCAATAATTCCACCAGAACATCTAACGTGATGAACCAGCTGTCGTTCACATTGCGGAACGCGGTTGCGTTGCTTTGTGCTACTTGAATGTTGGGATAGCTTCCGACGATGGTTACAATAACGGAATCGTACAAAACAAAGTGTGCAACACGTTCGCCATCTTCATTGCGTGTGCTTAGGGCTACACCACCCAAATATTCGGCCAAGCCGCGCAGGTTAATCCATGTTTGACCTGCATATACTTGGCTGATGGGAGCGCCGTTGCTGGCTACAAAGTTAGCGGGAATGTGCAAGCCAACAACCTCATCAACGATTTCATCTTCAACTTCTTCTTCTACGATTTCTTCTATAATTTCCTCAACGATCTCTTCTACAACGATTTCTTCTTCGATTTCCTCTTCTTCAATTTCTTCTTCGACAGGCTCGGTGCCGACTTGCAAGATGCGTCCTTCTACGGAAGCACCGGCAATGTCTGCGTCGTCGCTGTTAAGGAAGTCGATGAATACCATGCTCTTTACATCGCCTTCGTACACCACTACGAGATCTTCGAACATGTCAAAACCGTCACCGCCATTGGCTTTGAAGTCCGTGATAGCCACGGTGAAGATGGTGGTCGTGTCATTTCGATCCAGCTCAACGCCGTCAACTACAACGGACAGGATGCGCTCGCCCACTTCGGCGAATGCGTCAAACGTGTAGAATAGACCGGCTACTTGCAAGAAGCGGCCGTTACCGGATTCGGTTGGCCAGCGGGATACGCCGTTTTCCAACGCGTCGAATATAATCGCGGGGGTCATTTCTACGATTACGAGGTAGTTAATGAAAGGAAGCACGCGTAACATGTCGCCCACGGTGATGTCACCTGCTTCGATAACGTCGCGGATTGCGCCACCGTTCATGAGCGCAATATCAGCACCACTTGCCCATTGGAATGCATCGGCAACCAAGTTGCCCAGTGGCATTTCATAGGAGCGGATCAATGTATGCGTATGCTCGAGGGTTACAGGGGTGTAGGCTACGATTTCGCGGGTTTGCTCATCAAAAGCCGCTTCGATTTCTGCGATGAGTTCAAGCATAACGGGGCAGGCATCGAAGTTGCCATCAATGTCGTCGTTGAAGCTCAAAATGGTAGCTTCCAAGCCCAACAGTGCGCCTTCGGCGTCAAAAGTCAAGGTTACTTGACCCAAACGACGGCCGTGGTCAAGGGCTTGCACGATTAATGTGTCATTTACCCATGCGCCTTCGCCATGCAACGAATGGCTATGGCCATCTACAATCAAGTTTATGCCATCTACAGCGGCAGTCACTTCATTGATGGGGCCCGTTCCAATATGCGAAATACCGACGATGACATCCACTTCCAACGCTTGCAATGCCGCAACGGATAATTCAGCCGCTTCAACAGGGCAGCCAAAATTGATCTCGGCTATATTGTTGGGATGGGTAACTTCCGGGGTGCTTTGCGTTACCAAGCCGAAGAAGCCAAAGCGAATGCCGGCAATTTCAGACACCGCATAAGGGGTGAATACCAGCTCATTGGTATCATTCCAAAATACATTGGCCGCCAAAATGCCAAAATCGGCATAACCTTCCAACTCAAGCAAACGATTTAAGCCGAAGTTGAAATCGTGGTTACCGGGTGCCATAAAGTTGTATCCAGCGGCATTCATCAAGCGCACCGGATCCAAACCGCCGCTAAAAACGGAGAATGGCGTGCCGTGAAGGGTATCGCCTGCATCCAACAAAATGGCATTTTCAGTAGCGGCCATTATAGATGCGATGTACTGCACACCAATGGTTTCTGCATGGGCATTAAATTCCATGCCGCGTACAAACCTACCGTGCATGTCATTGGTGTGGAAAATGGTGATGACGATATTGTCATCGGAGGTTTCGGCCCTAACGGCCAGGGGGGCGGTAGTAGCAGCCATCAAGGCCAACACAAGCACCGCAGCAAGAATCGTTTTGATTCTCTTCATTTTTACGTGCTCCCTTCGGTTACGCGGGTTTTCCGCGTCCGCGCTCTGCGCGATTTTATGCGGACATGTTAAATCCGGCCGCGCTTTATGTCAATTCTTTTACAATTTATTTACAAATCATTGACAAGCACAACCCAACGCCCTATACTGCCATCAAGTATTTTTCCTTGACCCGCAACGGAGCGATCTTATGGAATTACACCACAAGCATTTATTATTTGACTTCTACGGCGTATTGTTGACACAGCATCAGCAAGATTGCTTCACCCTGTTTTATTCCGATGACCATTCCTTGAGCGAAATTGCCGAAGAACTGGACATCACCCCGCAAGCCGTGTCCGACATGCTCAAGCGCACATTGAAGAAACTGGAGCAATTCGAGGCCAAGCTGGGGTTGGTACAGCGGTACACCAAGCAACAAGAAGCCGCACAAACCATGCGCAGGCTCGTTACACAAGTGTTACAACCCCTGCGTGGCGACATACTTACTCAACTGGACGTAATCATAAAATCGTGAGGTAATCCATGGCATTTGCAAATCTGGGCGATAAATTACAAAGCATATTCAAGAAGCTGACGGGCAAAGGCCTGTTGAGCGAAAAAGACGTGCGCGATGCCATGCGCGAGGTTCGCTTAGCGCTGCTGGAAGCGGACGTTAACTTCCGCGTGGTGAAGGATTTTGTTTCCAACTTGACAGAGAAGGCTGTCGGCCATGCCATACACGCGGCAATCAACCCCGGCCAGCAGGTCATCAAGCTGGTGGAACAAGAGCTCATCGAGTTAATGGGGTCATCGCAAAGCAAATTGACTTTTTCCAATAAATCGCCGTCGGTGTACATGATGGCGGGCTTGCAGGGCGCGGGCAAAACGACCGCGTCGGGCAAATTGGCAGGGATATTGCGCAAGCAGGGCAAGCAGCCGCTGCTGGTGGCGTGTGACATCTATCGCCCCGCCGCCATCAAACAATTACAAGTCGTGGGCAAATCGTTAAACATCCCCGTGTTTGAAATGGGCGACAAGGAAGACCCCGCCGTCATCGCGGAAAAAGGCGTGGAATTTGCCAAGGGCAACGGCCACGACATCGTACTAGTGGATACCGCAGGCCGTCTGCACATCGACGAAACGCTCATGGACGAATTGGCGCGTATTAAACAAGTTGTGCGCCCGCAAGAAATCCTGCTGGTCGTAGATGCTATGACCGGGCAAGACGCCGTCAACGTAGCGCAAACCTTTGACGAAAAACTGGGCGTGGACGGCATCATCGTCACCAAGCTGGACTCCGACACGCGCGGCGGCGCGGTACTATCGGTCAAGGCCGTCACAGGCAAGCCCATTAAATATGTAGGCCTGGGCGAAAAATTGGACGACATGGAAGTCTTCCACCCTGACCGTATGGCCGGGCGCATCTTGGGCATGGGTGATGTGTTGAGCCTAATCGACAAAGCCCAGCAAGCCTTCGACGAGAAAGAAGCCGAAGAAGCTGCCAAAAAAATGATGGCCGGCACACTTACGCTGGATGATTACCTCGTGCAAATGCAGCAAATTAAAAAAATGGGCTCACTCAAGGACATCATGGGCATGATCCCCGGTATGAACGCCGCAGCCATGAGCGGCGCAGAAATTGACGAACGCGCACTCGTATACGTAGAAGCCATCATCCAATCCATGACCAAAAATGAACGTGCCAACCCCGATATCCTGAACGGCTCACGCAAGCGACGCATCGCCGCGGGCAGCGGCCGCACCATACAAGAAGTCAACCGCCTGCTCAAACAATTCGACGAAATGAAAAAAATGATGAAACAAATGACCGGTGGCGGCATGTTCGGCAAAAAAGGCAAGGGCATGAAAGGCATGATGGGTAAACTTCCGTTCATGCAATAACCGCTATTCAACCACGGCATCACATTCCGCGCACAAGACGCGAAAAAATATAAGAGGTGTAAAAATGGTAAAAATCCGCTTGAAAAGAATGGGCGCGAAGAAAGCCCCCTTCTACAGAATCGTCGTTGCCGATGCGCGCACACAACGCGACGGCAAAAACCTGGCCGAAATCGGTATTTACGACCCCACCAAAGAACCCACCGTGCTCAAAGTTGACGTAGAAGCCGCCAAGCAATGGATCCAAAACGGCGCGCAACCCACCGAAAAAGTACGCGCACTGCTCAAGAAGTCCGGCTTGTAGGAAATCGATTATGAGAGACCTACTCCTCACCATCGCCAAAAACTTGGTGGACAACCCCGGCCAGCTGGAAATCATCGAAGAAATTAACGGTGGCATCACCACGCTCAAGCTGAAGGTCGCGCCCGAGGACATGGGCAAGGTCATTGGTAAGCAGGGGCGCATCGCGCGCAGCATCCGCACGGTCATAAAAGCCGCCGCCATCCACGAAAACGTCCGCGTCAATGTAGAAATCGTGCAGTAACATACCAACAATTTAAAATCCAACTGGTTGCAATGTTGCAACCAGTTGGATTTTTTTGTCTCGGAACATATCGGCACGCCCTACCCCACGACATTGGTGTAATTTTACATAAAAAGCGTATAATAAAACGAAGTCTGCGTTTTTGCGTCGGGATTTGTATGGCGATGGGGATGTGAAAATATGCCGCTGGCGGTTTGGCTGGTGTATGGCGCGGTGGCGGGGTTGATTTTCGGCTCGTTTGCCAATGTTGTGATATGGCGCATGCCGCGCGGAATGCGTATTACGCACCCGCCATCGGCGTGTACTGCGTGTGGTTATCGTTTATTGGCGGCGGATTTGGTGCCGGTAGTTAGTTGGCTGGCGCTGCGCGGGCATTGTCGTCGCTGCGGGATACGTATCAGCGTGCGGTATCCGCTGGTGGAGTTGGCTTGCGCGGTGGCAGTTACACTTATGGTGTATTTTTACCCGTCATTTTCCGCGGTACCGCTGGGATTTTTGGCATTTTTGTTGCTTTGTGTTAGCATAATTGACGCAGATGGGATGGAAATCCCTCCTGCGCTGCTGTGTGCAGGCGCAGTCGTTGGCATCGCGTGGGTAAGCGCGACTTTTCTGTGGCCGGAACGGTTACCTGATGCGCCCGTTTGGCACCATGCATTATTGGGAGCAGCTGCGGGCTTTGTACCGCTGGCGGTTTGCAAAAAATTTCGCCATGCACAACTGTGCGCCGTTATCGGATTATTTTTGGGCTGGCAGTCTATGCTGCTGGCACTATTAATTGCGTTTGCTTCACTGTTTATCGTTCGGGTAACAAAAAGACGGTGGGTTCCAATCACGCCGCATATTTTTGCTTCAGTTTTATTCGCTTTGTGGATTTAAGAGAGGATGTTGTCCGTGAAAAAAATCGCCGTTCGTGTGGGTTGCTTCATACTTACCATCATTATTACGCTGGCATTAATACCACCCGTGCCATTGGCGGCGGATCGTCCGGCATCACAATCCCATCAAATGCGCGGCGTTTGGGTCACATCGGCATATAACTTGGATTGGCCATCGCGCCAAAACTTGACCGCTGCGCAAATGCGGTCAGAAATTGACACGATTTTGTACCGCGCGGCCCAAATGGGCTTGAACGCGGTATTTGTGCAGGTACGCCCTACAGCGGATTCGCTTTTCCCGTCAGAAATCTTCCCTTGGTCATCGGTATTGACGGGGGTTGCAGGGCAAGTGCCGGCTTTTTATGCCGTGGACGGCTTCGACCCGCTGGCGTACTGGATTGAACGCGGCCATGCCTTAGGCATTGAGGTGCACGCGTGGCTCAACCCATTCCGCATCTCTCATCGCATGCAAAACATTACTTCTCCGTCGCAGCTACCTACCAAGCACCCCGCGCGGGTCGATTCTTCGTTGGCAATTTATTACAATAATGCGCTGTTCCTTGACCCTGGCAATCCTGCCGCGCGTCAACTAATTATTGACGGCGTGGCAGAAATCTTGCGCAACTACCCCAACATTGATGGGATTCATTTTGACGATTATTTTTATCCCAGTCGCAACTTTCCCGATGCGGCTACTTTTGCGCGGTATGGCGGCGGATTTTCGGATATTGACGATTGGCGGCGCGACAATGTCAATCAAATGATCCAAGAAGTACAAACCATCGTGCGGCAAATTAACCCCCGCGTGCGCTGGGGGGTATCGCCCACGGCTATTTGGATGAACGATGATACCGACCCGCGCGGTTCGGCCACGGGCGGTTCAGAATCCTACCACCGTGCCTACGCCGATACACGCCGCTGGGTCATGGAAGAATGGATTGATTACATCGCTCCGCAAATATATTGGATCGAGGGTTTTGCGATTGCGTGCTACGACGTGGTATTGTCGTGGTGGGAAGATGTCGTGCGCGGCACCAACGTCAATTTATATGTAGGCATGGCACCCTATCGCGAAGTGCTGCGTTACACAGACCCACGTTTCTCAAACTGGACCGAACATGAAATCGTGCGCCAGTTGGAACGCAACAGCCGCTCCAACGACGTGAACGGGGCGATTTTCTTCCGTCATAATTTCATACGCGGTGCCGTGGGAGATGATATTGCGCGTTTTTACGCCGGCGTTATACCGGAGGCATTTACCAACGCACCCTTGCCCATGTTAGAGCCGCCCAGCCATATCATGACACGCTTGACGGTCGCGCAACCGCCCGCCAGCCGTTCGATTAACGATGCGGCCAACTTCAGCTTTTTCGGCACGGCCATCCCTGATTTGCCGCTGTATGTCAACGGCGCGGAAGTCGTCAACCGCACGGCTGAGGGCTTCTTTAGCATCTTCCTGCCGCTGGATCGTGGGGAAAACACGTTCACCTTCACCCAACCCGGCCAGCCCGATGTTGTACGCGTAATTACGAATAATACGGCCGCTATCATCCCTCTGCCCACCATGACAACCCCCAATATCAACACGGTATATCCGGCGATTAATTCCCATGCACAGCATGGCTCGGAAATTACTTTACGTGCCAACGCGCCTGCGGGTGCCACCGTCACCGCAAGCGTCGGCAACCAAACCGTGGAATTAACACAAGTAAACCCCAACCATGCAAGCACGGCTAATCGCATCTATGCCACGGCGTTTTCCGGGCAGTTGACTTTGGATGCGCCTGCAACCGCGGATGCAATTATCGATTTAGGGCATGTAATTTATACCGCTCATTTCCAAAATCAAACGTTTAATGCCGTATCCGACGGGCGCGTATTCCAATTGGGTGCCGAAGCGCCACTCTTTGCAGAAATTATTGCGCCTGCGGCTTGGGCCTTCCCCGGCACATCCACCGCCGCCGGTTCGTCATGGAAATATGTGCAAGGCCAAACCGACCGCGTCACCGCCATCACGCAAAATTGGTGGCGCAACAATACCGGCCTGTGGACATATGGCGGCGACTGGACGCGCTTGGCATCAGGCTTTTGGGTCGAGTCGGAAAATATCGAACGCCGCACCGCTACCCCGGCAGAATTGTACGAATGGTTTCCGCCGCTGATACCGCAGGCAGGCATTCTATCTGAAGGACGGCACTTCGCGGGTGAAGTGGAAGACCGCATCATATGGAATGCGCCTGTCTTCCCCGCTATGTATGCCGAATTTGACGGAACGACGCTCACCGTTGCGCTAGGGATGCAAAGCGCAACCCCACCGCCTATTTTCCTAATCGGTGACAATGCCATGATCCAATCTTATACGGTAGGTGAATTTCGTGGTGCACCTGCGTATTTCATGACTCTGCGCACAGATACACATTTGGAAGGATTTTATATCGAATATGTTGACGGTGAGGTGCACTTGGTACTACGCCGCCGTCGTGCATTAACACCGGGCCCCCTACCCCTGTACGGATTCGATTTTGTACTGGACGCAGGACATGGCGGTACTGACCCCGGTGCCGTAGGTCCTATGGGCGGCGACTACGCCGAAAAACACATCGTCATGGACGTAACATGGAAGCTGGCCGAGCGGTTGGAAATGCTGGGTGCCACCGTGCATCTAGTACGCGACGGCGATTACAATGTACCCCTCATAGAACGCGCCGACCTGAGCCGCGAAGTGAAGCCCGACATGTTCATCTCCATCCACTCCAACTCCACGGCAGAAACCACCAATGCCACCAATATCCACGGTCTAACCATGTGGTACCGCAACCCCAACTCCGCACCTGCGGCACAAACCTTCTTTGACAACCTGCGCTTTGCCAATCCATTATCTAACCGCGCCAATCATATCAACCAAGCAAATTTTTTCGTATGCCGTGCGGTTTGGGCGCCGTCTATTTTGGTAGAGCTGAGCTTTACTAACAACATCCAAGACTTTGCATGGATGATTAATCCCAACCGTCAAATTGATATGGCGTGGGGCATGGTCAACGCAATACTCGCATACTATAGATAATGCGCGAAACCATCCATTTTTTCAAAAATCTAAAGGGTAACGCCAAAATCGCTGTGCTTGCGCAGCCGCTTTGGGGGATACCCTTTAATTTGTATATGCCATTTGCCTCGCTGTACATGATCCACATGGGCGTGACGGACATACAAATCGGGTTGATGCTGGCGGTGGGGCGTTTTTTGGCCATGGGTTTTGCGTTCTTGGGCGGTGTTGTAACCGACAAATGGGGGCGGCGGCGCATTAACTTATGGGGGGATATCGTCGGTTGGTGTATCCCCGCGCTCATATGGGCGTTCGCGCAAGATTTCCGTTGGTTTTTGATTGCTGCAATGGTAAACAGTGTTGTGCAAGTGGTGGCCGTCGCTTGGGAATGCTTAATCACCGACGACGACGGCGACAACCCCGCGAAAATTACACAAATTTACAACTGGATACATATCTGCGGCGTATTAGCCGTATTTTTTGTGCCCTTTGCGGGATTATTGGTGAACCGCTTCGATTTGGTGAGCGTAGTGCGCGGTTTGTATTTATTCGCATTTGTGTCCATGACGGCCAAAGCTACAGTCCTGTACGCATTTTCCACCGAAACCGCCCACGGCCGTGAACGCATGGAAGCCACCAAATGCATATCTTTTATTACATTGATTTCGGAATATCGTTCTATTTTCGGCCTTATAATCCGCTCGCGCATCATGCAACGTGCGTTGGCACTACAGGCGTTGCAACACACCACCGTCATGATTGCCAGCACCTTCTTTGCTATTTACACCACACAAAACCTAGGCCTGCCCGAATCATTCCTTGCCTATTTCCCTATCCTGCGCGCAGCAGTCATGCTCATTTTCCTCTTTATCATCCAAAGCCGTTTAAACAAAATAAAACCGCACTTCGTTATGCTGTGCGGTATTTGTGCGTATGTAATTGCCAACGGCGTCTTATTGCTGGCTCCGGCATATAATTGGGTTTGGATTGCTGTTTATGTATTCATCGAGGCGTGCGGCGTAGCACTGCTCATTCCCCGCATGACCGCATTGGTAGCCAACGCCATCGACCCCAAAGAGCGCGCACGCGTCCGCGCGGTATTTAACGCCGCCATCTTGGCGTTTATTAGCCCACTGGCATTTTTGGCCGGGGCATTGTCGAATATGAACCGCAGCTTCCCATTTATTTTGAATGCGTTTTTGTTTGCATTGATGGCGGTCTTCCTTTTAATTCCCGTGAAGCCTGCACCCGCATTAAAACCAACCGATTAAACGTCGTTTGCGTTAACATCATTACGTTGCATCCGCCCGCTTCTTCTTCCGCGCCTTGTGGCGTGGATTTTTTTTAGCTCTTCGCGCACCCGTTGACTTATAAGCGCTGCGTCGGACAAGTCGGGCGCGTCGTCATTTTCGATGACAGCAATTACAGCCGCCGCATAGTTTTTGCCAATGGATTTGACAAAAACCGCCGCCGCACCCGCACCCAAAAACGGCACCAACAAAGCAGGCGCCGCCACAATCCCCGCAAAAACATCCTGCACAATTTCCGAATCCCAGCCCAACTCTGTTGTAATGCCAAATATTTTGTCTAATTTGACAATCATTTTCGTGCATACCCCATAAACAACCGGCAATGACACCAGCGGAATAAAACTAACCGCAATCGCCTGCTTGGCATGAGAATCAATACATTGTTGCGCCAATTCACGATAATTTGGTTTCAATAAATCCATATGATACCTCCAACATGCAATAATAGATCATATTTATACGATACTTCCAACGTGACCAATATGGCAAGTATGTTTAAAGCTGTACTTTCATTAACCGAACTTGATGTGTATGCATGGAGCGTATCTCGTGTAGCAGATATGTAAAGCATGTTCCGCGGTATTAACGCCAGCAGCAGTGCCGTTTCACCAATTGAAGAGCAACGAATGAATATTGAAATTTTAGATGTATCACAATAGGAAACTGGCCGTATAACCAATATGAACAGTATGGTTGACCAAAAATATATACGATGCGATAAATGGGGTCAGATTTGTGAATAAATAGATAACGCGTTCAATAAATAAAACCGCTTGTGTTGCGCGATAACACTAGCGGTTTTATTTACGTAACCGCGCTGCCATGCTCGCGATAATGAAGCACATCATATAAATAATGACCACGGCTAGCCAAGCAAGTAAATAATTATTCATCTGCCATGCTAACCACTCCCACAAGTCAATTTGCGGCGTATAAAACCATTCGAGAAAAAATATATCCGGAATATTAGACATCTTTGTTAAATAAATCGGTAATAAATAAAGCATGAACATTGCGGTATAATGCAAAATGAACAACCTAACAGACACAGCCTGCTTGTCGCTGAGCGTATATTTATAAAAAAGTAATATGTGTGGAATCACACCCAAAATCGTGAATATCCATCGGGCAACCAACAAACCCTCCACACCGCCCAACAACGCTCCGATAAAATTTGCGCCCAACATAACAATGGCCATACCCAAGCAAAACGATAATACCCATGCCTTTGCGGTGGTTCTTGCGAACAATCTTGCAACAAATTTTACATCCTGCATCATAAGTCAACCGTCCCTTTTATCATTAATGCAATATATATCATCCGACTTTGACAAAAATACGTCACCCCAAATATTACGCATAATCTCCCTTCCTCAGCATACACATGTTATCAACACATCTTTGTATGCAAAGAAGGGAGATTTTTATGAACTACCAAAATCTATACCGCGACATTGCGGAGCGCACACAGGGGGATATCTACATAGGGGTCGTGGGCCCCGTGCGCACGGGCAAATCAACGTTTATCAAGCGTTTCATGGATTTGCTGGTGATTCCCAACATAGAAAATGAATACGGCAAAGAACGCGCACGAGACGAACTGCCGCAATCCGCTGCAGGCCGCACGATTATGACCACCGAGCCCAAGTTTGTGCCCAACGAGGCCGTCGAGGTTAAGTTGGACGATGTGGCGACCTTTAAGGTGCGCATGATTGACTGCGTGGGATACTTGGTGCCGGGCGCAATGGGGCACATGGATGCGGAAAGTGAACTGCCGCGCATGGTATCCACCCCTTGGGCCGAGGATAAGATTCCTTTTGCCGAAGCGGCGGAAACAGGCACACGCAAGGTCATCAACGACCACTCGACCATCGGCATCGTCATCACCACCGACGGTACAATTGCTGAAATCCCCCGCTCCGATTATCTCGATGCCGAAGAGCGCGTCATTCGCGAACTACGCGCCATCAACAAGCCCTTCGTCATTCTGCTCAACACCCAAACCCCCTACTCCGATGAAACCGAAGCCCTGCGCGCCGAATTGACCGAACGCCACAACGCCCCCGTCGTTGCCGTCAACGCCGCCCAACTCAAAATCGAAGACATCCACGGCATCATCGAAAAAGTGCTGTACGAATTCCCCGTCAAGGAATTGCGCTTCAATTATCCCAAGTGGATTGAAACGCTACCCATCGACCACTGGTTAAAGCAAAGTATCATCAAGTCCGTGCGCGACATGGTTACCTCCATTAACAAGCTGCGCGAAATCCGCGAACACGTGCCCCTCCTTGACACTAACGAACACCTCAAGCGCACCCAATTGGAACGCATCGCGCTGGGTGAAGGCACAGCCTACCTTGAGCTCACCGTGGAAGAAACCCTCTTCTACCGCATCTTATCCGAGACTACGGGTATGGAAATTGCCGGCGAGCACCAACTCATCACCACCATCAAAGTCCTGGCCGAAGCCAAGCGCGAGTACGACAAAATCAAATTCGCCCTCGAAGAAGTGCACAACAAGGGCTACGGCATCGTCACACCCGCCACCGACGAAATGAAGCTCGAAGCCCCCATCCTGGTTAAGCACGGCGCTAAATACGGCGTAAAAATCAAGGCCAGCGCGCCGTCCATTCACCTCATCAAAGCCGACATCGAAACCGAGGAATTAGTGTACAATATGAAGGTGACTACAGAGTGGCCAAAGCGAGGAAATACAAGCATTGATGTGGAGTACACATTCCGCCTTGTGGCATAAGCAGGGCGGTTTTTTATTGTGGATTTTATTATAGAAAAGGAGCTGATTTTATGGCAGTATTCCGAGTTGAAAAGAACAGGGATTTTACGGTGATGAGCAATCACCATTTTAGAAACAGGGAGTTGTCGTTAAAGGCGATGGGGCTTTTATCGCTTATGCTAAACTTGCCCGATAATTGGGATTACACTCTTGCTGGGCTTGCTACAATTTGTGGCGATGGAATTTCAAGCGTTCGTGCGGGATTGGTGGAGTTGGAAAAACACGGCTATGTCTATCGTGAACGTATGCGTGACGAACATGGACGGCTTGCACATACAGAGTATTCTATTTTTGAAGTGCCACAGACAAGCCCAAAAGCCACAAATTCTCCATAAGCCCATTTTGGGCTATTCGATGGTGCATTTTTGCACAATGGAGATGCGAAAAACCTATGTATGTAAATCCAACGTAGGCTTTGCCTATATAGGTTTTTTGCAGGCTATTAAATATTAAGGTATTAAAGATTTAAGAATTAAAGCCTTATGAATTAAATACGCATTCTCCCGCCCTTCGGTTGGGTGTGTATTTGTAAAGAATGATGGCTTGGTGGTGATTAGACCTTACAGACTGGAAAAATGAAATTAGGCCTTGCGCCACAATGCGCTGGCGCGCTACACTTGTTTTGAGAGAATGCGATTAAAAACAAGGAGCGTGAATTTTATGAGCAAAGAATACATTCCAGTAGCCACTAATGAAACGGTTTATTTCAAACCACAAACCAAAGATGAAATGGACAGCATGATTCCGCAAATGAAATTAGGTGATATGTTATTTGCTCCGTGGGTATTTAGCAAAGGTATGTGGTACACACTTGGGTTAAATGACGAAACAGATCTATCATCAAAATGTCTGTTCCCAAATATAATCATGGACGAGTCACTTGCACCCCTAACTCGTTGGGGATTGGCGCGTTACGATTTTTTGAAATCCGAACGAAAATTCATGGCGGCACAATTTGGCACTGTTGGCCTGCATAAACATTGCCTTGAAATTCAAAAGCAAGCAGAAAATCGCAAACGCAACATGATGGCGAAAATCCAAAATGACCCCACAAACCGTGTAACCGAGCGCGATAAAGCAAAGAATCCAGTTGCATGGGTGCAACGCATGAATATGTTTCAGGCACAAATTCACGAGGTCATCAATGAAGATTTAATCTTCAGCTAGTGATTTCAATTAACATATGCGCACGAAAATTTGAAGCATCGGAAAACTCCGGTGCTTCTTTTTTTATGCCGACACACCGATAGAAATATGTTTTATTACAATATTGAAATCCATTGTTTGCATTTGAAATTGCATATACCTAATTTCAAATTGGTATCACAATACAAAAATTTGCGTTAATTCAAATTAACCAAATTGTAATTTTGAGTTGAGAAAATGTAACGAAATTTTACCACACTGTTAAAATTGAAATGCACACAGTAGTTTGAAATTGTCGAATCTAGCAGCGGAACGCTTAACAAAAAGTGCGCAGCATCTTTTTGAATTTGCGAAATCGCATGGCCGTGCGCACAATTTCGCAAATAGGGGTCGAGGGGAAATTCCCTCGCAAGCGGCTGTGTGGTAACACAGACATTGCTTGCCAGTTTACTGCTCTCTGCTTGCGATAAGCGGTAAATAGGAGCTTTCTAGCATAAAGGCAAAATGATTTGTATTTGTCTTTTGAGATTAAGGCTATACAACAAATATGTACTTGAATTTCATTTTCTTCCTGGACAAAATCAAAACAAAACAGTTCTGCATTAGCGCAATATTATTCTCGATATTAAAATAATATATTGTAAATTGCAAAAGTGTGTGATATGATTATTTTGTTAGGCAAGTTAATGAACACATTAATAAAAGTTTTTGCTGAATGAGTTTGGACGGTAATTTCACATTATCTATTTTCGTCCAAAATGTCGCAGATGGAGGTATCACATTGAAAATAAGCTATTTGAAATTATGGAAGTTGTTACTTGATAAAAAATTGAAAAAAACTGATTTGCTTAAACTGGCTGAAATAAGCACAACTACTCTCGCCAAACTTTCAAAAGACCAATCTGTTGGTATGGATGTGTTGGCTCGGATTTGTACAGCACTATCATGTGATATAGCCGACATTGTAGAAATGATACCTGATGAGGATATAGAAATTGCAGATGATGAAAACGAGGGTTGATATTGTTGATATGAAGATGGATTTGTTAAGCAGAATATAGGTGATTTATTTTGGGAGGAAATTACGTGGCTAAGAGTAGGATTATACAAGATTTAACAAACAATAATGTGACCCTTGATGTTGCGCTTCGAAGGCTGATGGTCATTGCGAGCAGTTTAGATGATAACAATCTTAGTGAATGGGCAGTAAAAGAATTAAATGGATACAGTAGTGATGATTTGTTCCCGTCATATAGGGTTTTGTCCGCAGGTAATATTTATTATTCGGGTCTGAATGGTAACTTTAAAGTTAAATCTATTCCCTTTCCATTATTTTCTGTATCAGTTTTAGAAAATGCAGTTAAGGGAAAGCTAACGGATTTGAAACGTGATTTAACATTTTTTGCTGCCGATGTATTTGCTGACACAGGAGGTGCAATACAATGCACCAATATATGGGCGGCAATTGACTACTTGAAGTTTGACGGTGTTTTAAGTTCACTCCGTACGAAAATACTTCAATTGTTTATATCGCTTGATAAAGAAATAGGTAATCTTGATAACCTTGATGTTGATACACGCAATACAAATTTAAAAGAACTACGGCAAATTATATTTAATGTATTATACCAAGATAAATCTGTAAACTTGGAGGATAAAACAAAAACCGTGAATGACAACAGCGTAAATTTGAGAGTTAATGGTGATGTGACAAACTCAGCGTTGGCAGCAAGTCGTGGGCAAATCTCGCAATCATTAAACATATGTGACAATTCAAATGAGATAGCAAAAATATTATGTGAAATGCGAACGCTCGTAGAAGGGCTTTGTAACGATGAGATTATTGGTGATGTTACTGATGCGATTGATCAAATCGAAATTGAGTTAGGAAAAAAAGAAGCAAATGAAGCGAAGCTCACAAGAGCCATGAAGCGAATTGAAGAAGCATTGTTACCAATTAAGAATGTCACAACTGCTTCAACTTTGCTTGTTCATGCCAACACATTAGCACCTTTAATTGCAACTATGTTTGGTGTGTCTTAAATTGACTATCAACAAAATTACTTGGTTTTTATAAGAAGTAGGTTAAACAAATGTTAGCAGGGAGGTTGCGTTATGTTCGACATCAACGATATAGAGATTTCATTGGAAAGTTTCAAACTCGGCATTACTAGCCGGGCTACTGGTGGCGACTATAAAAATGATGAATACCAACAGATGCGAAGATTTTTATTAACAAAAATCGAACTCAACCACCTCATTCCTAAATTTCTAAAGATATGTCACTCAACAGATGAGTTTTGGCAATTTATAAAAGCTGAGTTCGATAATTACGCTGACAGGCGAGCTTTTTTGGCTAATGAAATAAATCCTATCATTGATTATTATGCAGGAATAAGAATTAGCAAAGACACTGTAAGACTCAATTCTGATTCATATGAACTGGGCGAAGAAATCGGTTATGGCGGTTTTGGAAGAGTTTACAAATATCATCATAAGCTGCTCAACATGCTCTTTGCAATCAAGATTTTTGACCCACGATTCGTGCCTGATGAAGAAAAACAAGAAGGAGAAAAACGCTTCTTTAGAGAAGCGAAGATGCTGTTTAGTTTGAAGCACGAAAATATTGCAAATGTATATGATATTGGCCATATAGATGGAAAGCCGTTTATTCGATTAGAGTTTATTGAAGGACAGACCTTGAGTGATTGCATTGCAACTATGGGAGGGGGCGTTTCGTTTGAACGCTCAAAAAAACCGATTAAAGGTATTTTGACTGGATTAAATTACGCACATGAGCGTGGAATCATTCATAGGGATTTGAAGCCCAGCAATGTCATGGTGTTAAAAGATGGCACAATAAAAATTATTGACTTCGGAGTTAGTGCTTATCTTGAAACATCAAACCATACAAAACTTACAAAGACGGGGGAGCAAATTGCAGGTGGACGGTATACAGACCCGTGCTTAGCAACCAATCCTTCTCTCCGTGATATACGAAGTGATATTTATTCGATAGGTGCATTATGGTTCTTTATTCTCACTAATCGCGACCCATCAAGCGATGCAAAAAATGTGTTAATGAACACAAAGGACGTAACACCGGCACAGGTAGATGTAGTGCTAAGATGTCTTCATTCAGATATTAATAAACGTTTCACAAATTGCAAAGAATTGTTAGACCTTCTTTTTAACGAGGAGGAGCCCATCAAAGAAGGCAACTCAAAGCGTTTATCAAACAACAACATAACTCAGGTAACTCGTAAGAGCATCATTAAGTATTTTGTAGAGCAAATGTATAGGATAAAAGGGGTTGAAACCCCTCCTTCATTCCAATTTAATGGCGATTTAAGCATTTTTGATTTCTTAAAAAGATTGTATGAGCTTGATACCTTGCCATCAAACGAATATGCCAACTTTGAAGATGAGCTGGTAGACATAATTGAAAGAAACAATCAACTAGATAAAGAATCTGAACATGCATGGAATAATTTCCGTTTGCGAGAACATTACAACGAAACTTATCTTCATATGGGATGGCATTGGCTGTTTTCGGAGGAACGGTTTGCTTTGAGCAAAAGAGAGGATGATTATTTACTAAGTTTCCTATGCGAAATTTTTCATCCAGAGGTTCGAGATTGGCTTGAGCCTAGTGTTCATTCATTATGCGAAACCATAATCGACAAGCTAAATACCTTTTTACGAGAAGATGGATATGAGCTATATGAGGACAGTCAAATATCTGGTAGACCAGTATATTCTTACAGATATTGTATATAGGAATTTATTTGGGAGGATATAATTATGAATTTACAAGAAATTATTGTGCCAGGCATTATTTCGCTTATAGTTGCGATTATTTCAAGCCTTGTAACATTTTGGGTTGTAAATGTGTTTTACGCCAAGAAGCAAGCAAGACGTAGAGATAAAATGTTTTACTTTGGTACACTTATGGCTACTCGTGATATGATGGAGCGAGAATGGGTTAGAGCCCTTAACCTTATAACTATTGTTTTTGCGGATAATACTGATGTATTGAATGCTTGGAGAAGCTATCATACTTCATTAAAAGTTGAAAAGACAGATGAATGGACGGATGCCAAAAGAGCTGCATCTCGAAAGTTGCAGATTAAGCTATTAGAGGCCATGTCCAATGATAAAGATTTGGGTTATAAAAACATAACATGGGACATTATTGACGACAGTTATTATCCTGAGTGGCTTAAAATGCAAGACGAAGGATTGCAAAATTAAAATAAAATGCTTTCGCAAGGGCTAGAAATCATGCCGGGAATGGCATCCGTTGTTAATTCCATGCTAAAAGGAAAAAAGTAGGAATATGGAATTATTTTTGTATTGTGAGCAACTTTCCAGACGACATCTGAAAATATGGTCAAAAGTTAAAATCTATTTAGACTCGAATCAATTGTAAGGAGGACAGCGAATGAACAGCATAACCCACTTAGACCCCACCCTCAACACCGACATGCTCCTAATCCTACACGGCCTAATATCCAATTGGGAAAACGAAGTTATCGAGTTTAAGCGAGCAGGAAATGATTTTAAGCGTGATGAAATTGGTAAATATTTTTCTGCACTCAGCAATGAAGCCAACTTAAAGGACTTGCAAC